>VFSW01000158.1_pt1 | contig 88926 bp, 74 predicted proteins | sample 5358111 | NCBI WGS metagenome assembly VFSW01 (sample SAMN11554181, study PRJNA540505) | mine drainage metagenome | isolation source: sediment from site ElyBrook_90M | place: USA: Ely Copper Mine, Vershire, VT | collected 2017
GAAACAGCCAAGGCGAGATCCTTCGCCGCACAAACCGCGACTCAGGATGACACGGGGCGGGCTGCATAGGTAGGCACGGCGCGATTTGGGTGCTGTGGGTTTTTGGGTAGCGCGGACGTTTCGGTTTGTGAAACTCCGCGGCTCTTTCCGTTCCGGTGTTTCCGGGCGCGCGTCAATGAAAGCGCAGTCCCGTAAGAGCGACATAACACCACGGCGAGAATCCTCGTCGCGCCGGTTGCGTCGAGTTTCTGCTCAACCTAAACCCGATTGACCAAGGCTGACTGCGCCATCCGGCTCCCCTGTCGGCTTGCAGAGTCTCAGAAGGGCTGTCTGCACCACCCGCGCATTTCCGCTGGCTGTAATCGCTTCGCCGCGTGATAAACTTTCGCTTGGATATGAAGGCCTTTCAAGATCATTCGCGGCGCGGCTGGTGGCCGGCACTGCGATTTCTCTCCTTATTCCTCCGTCAATTTCTGGAGGCTGCGCTGGCAGTGATCGCATTGGCCGGGCCTGCCGCGGCCGCAACTTCCCAGCATTCCTCCCCGGCTGCTCCGGTCATTCTGATCTCTATCGATACGCTTCGCGCCGACCATTTAAGCTGTTACGGGTATCGCGCCGTTCGCACGCCTGCCATTGACGCCCTGACGCAAAGCGGAACCCTGTTCGTCCAGATCAACTCACAAGTGCCGTTAACGCTTCCGTCGCACACGTCGCTTTTTACTTCCACCTATCCGTTCACCAATGGGGTCGAGGAAAACGGCCAGCGCCTTGCGGCCGGCGCCACCACGCTGGCAACGGTTCTGGCCTCGCAGGGATACCAGACGGCGGCGTTTGTGGGAGGTTTCGTTCTTGACCGGCGCTTCGGGCTTGACCAGGGGTTCGCTTATTACGACAGTCCTTTCAGCCTGCACGGCCACGCCGGCCAGGATTCGGGGGACATCAAGCGTGCCGCCGCGAGCGTGGTGGAATCGGCCGAGGGGTGGCTGGATGCCCATCCCGGCAAGCCGTTCTTCCTTTTTATTCATCTCTACGATCTGCACACTCCGTATCTGTTGCCCCGCGCCCTGCAGGCACGCTCGAACGTGGCCCAATACGATACCGAACTGGAATACGTGGACGGTACATTGGGGGATTTGTGGCAGCGCCTGAAGCGCCAGGGGCTCTACCAAAAATCCCTCATCGTTCTTACGGCGGATCACGGTGAAGGGCTGGGCGATCATGGCGAGATGACCCACGGTTACTTTATCTATCAGAGCACCCTGCGCGTCCCGCTGATCTTCCATTGGCCGGCGGGCGCGCCGCCTTACCGGGCGCGGGTGGAAGACTCCGCGGCGTTGCTGGATGTTGCGCCTACCATCCTGCAGTTTCTGGGCATCGCCGTTCCAAGGCAGTTTGAAGGGCGCAGCCTGCTGCGGCTGGCGCAGGGCAAGTCATCCGGTGCGGCCACTCCAGTGCACAGTGAAAGCCGTTATGCCCGGGACCACTTCGGGTTCTCTCCGCTGCGCAGCGTTCGCGCGGACCAGTACAAATACATTGACGCTCCCAGGCCGGAGCTCTACGACCTGCGGGCGGACCCGAATGAGCTGCGTAACCTCTATGCGGGCCACCGGTCCATTGCCCTGGCCATGCGGGAGCGGCTTTTAACGCTGGAGGCGCAATACCGTTCGGCGCAGCCGCCGGGCGCGGGGAAAGTGCCGGCGGATGTGGTTGCCCGCCTCAGTTCTTTGGGATACATGGCGCTGGCCCATCCGGTGGATGAAGCGAACGGCGGCGGCAGAGACCCAAAGGACGGCCTGGCGGAATACAACCAATACGGCAAGGCGATTGAGCTGGCCACGGCGGGCCGCCTGGCGGAGTCAAACCGGATGCTGCAGCGACTGCTGGCCGGGGACCCGGCGCTGTTGGATGCGCGCAACCGTCTGGGATTGAATCTGCAGCAGCAAAACCACTTTGCGGAATCGGCTGCGCAGTTCCGCCAAATCCTGAAGGCTGATCCGCTCAATGCCGTTGCCCACTTTAATCTGGCGGTGAGTGAGTTTGCGCTGCATCAGCAGGATGAGGCCGTGCGGGAGTTGAAGGCCGCTTTGGCGATTCAGCCTTATTACACGCGGGCCGGCGGCCTGCTTGGCACCATCCGGCTGCAGCAGGGCGATGCAGTCGGGGCGCGGAGGGAATTCGAAAGCGTGCTCAAGACAGACCCCGCCGATTACACGGCGCTTTATGACCTGGGCGCGCTTGACGGCATGGAAGGCCATTGGGAACAGGCTGTGGCGCGATTGCGCGCTGCGCTGCATTCAAATCCAGACTCCGCGGAAGGGCACAATGCGCTGGGGAGCGCTTACCTGAGGCAGGGCGATTTGAATAATGCCCAGGCCGAGTTCCTGCAGGCCACGCGCCTGAATCCTCGTTTTGCCGCCGCGCACTTTAACCTTGGCTTAGCGCTTCAACAGCAGAAGCATCTGCATCAGGCGGCTCGCGAATTCCGCCAGGCGCTCGCCTGCGATCCCACCTTTTCGCCGGCGGCCAAAGCCCTGGAGCGGCTGCAAACGTTGCCACGTTAATTGGCGCCGCCGCGCCGTATTACTGCGCCGCGCACGCGTTCAAAGGGCCCGCCGCGGGTGGCAAAATAAACCCACGCCCTGCGGCCACGTGCTTGAAGTGAATGAAGCCTGCTCCCGCTTTCCGGGCTATGCCTCGCCGGCGGAAATGGCGAAAGCAGAGATGGCGGCGCTTTATCCAAACCCATCCGATCGCAGGAACCTTGTGGCGCGGCTGCGGAACGAGGTAATGATCAGGAACCTGGAGCTGGAGCTGCGCAAAAAAGACGGCAGCCGAATCTGGGGGGTGGTAAACCTGAATTTGGTGCAAGCTCCTGAAGGCCAGGTGATCGAAGGAACCATGATCGATATCACCGCGCGGCGGCAGGCAGCCGCTTAGCGCCGTTTAATCCCAGTTTCTGCCTGTGGGATAAAGTTTGTCCGAATTGAGCGCTTTAGGCTTGTACTTCGTTGATAAGCGGTCTATGCTGTGAACTATCCTCAACCCCAGTGCATGAAGGAGCCTGAGCGAAGTGAACGCACTACTGATATACCCAGAATGGCCTGATACTTATTGGAGCTTCAAGCATGCCCTGCCTTTTGAGGGCAAGCGTTCGGCTTATCCGCCGCTGGGGCTGATCACCATTTCGCCGATGCTGCCAAAACATTGGAAAAAGCGCCTGGTGGATACCAACATCCGACCCCTTACCGATTCCGACCTGAAGTGGGCGGACGTTGCTCTGCTGAGCGGAATGCTGGTGCACAAAGAAGAGATGCTGAAGATTCTGAAGCGGTGCCGGGACCGCGGTTTGCGCACCATTGTGGGCGGACCTATTGCCAGCAGCGTGACGGAACTATCACAGTACGCCGACCACGTCGTCTCCGGCGAAGCGGAAGAGTTGATTTCGCAACTGGTAGAGGATGTGGAGCATGGCTGCGCCAAGCCGCTCTATAAGGCTGTAAGGATGCCGGGTCTGGATTTGACGCCGCTTCCCGATCTGGACCTGATTCAGACGCGCTATTACAGCGCCATGGCGATTCAGTATTCGCGCGGCTGCCCCTTTAACTGCGAGTTCTGCGACATTATTGAGATTTACGGCCGGCGCCCGCGCACCAAGACGCCCGCCCAGGTGATTGCGGAGTTGCAGCAGCTTTACGATCTAAAGTGGCGCGGTTCGGTATTCATTGTGGACGACAATTTTATCGGAAATAAGCGCAAGGTGAAGGAACTGCTGCCGGAGCTGGCCGAGTGGAACCTGAGCCGCGAGAACCCATTTACGTTCTTTACCGAGGCGTCGGTGAACCTGGCCGACGACGAGGATTTGCTGGGCATGATGAAGCGCGCCCGGTTTACCCGCGTTTTTTTGGGCATTGAAACGCCAGTGGAAGAAAGCCTGAAGGAAGCCCAGAAGATGCAGAACACGCGCAAAAATCTGATAGAGAGCGTGCATCGCATTCAGGACTATGGCATGGAAGTGATGGCGGGCTTTATCGTGGGCTTCGACAACGATCCTGCAGATATCTTTGACCGCCAGGTGGAGTTTATTCAGGAAAGCGCGATTCCATTGGCCATGGTGGGCCTGCTGCTGGCCCTGCCTGGCACCCAGCTTTTCCGGCGCCTGCAGAAGGAAGGGCGCATCGTGGAAGAGGGCCACGGCAACAACATGGACATCCGGCTGAACTTTATTCCGCGCATGAACGCCCAGGCCCTGGTTGAGGGTTACCGCGATATTCTACGCCGCATTTACACCCCCAGCGCCTACTATGAGCGCGTGCTGCGTTTTCTGGAGCGCTATAAGCCCGTGCACCACCGCGAGCGCAACTTTTCCGACTATCTGGCCGTGGCGCGTTCGATTGTCAAGCAGGGAATCCTGAGCGAATCGCGGGTCAGCTACTGGAAGTTCCTGGCGGAAGCCGCAACGCGCTACCGGCATGCTTTTGACACAGCTATGACCCTGGCAATTATGGGCCACCATTTCCAGACGCTTACCCGCATCCTTTGCGAGGCGGAACTGGAGGCGTAGCGGCCAGCAACCCGGATGGGCTTTGCCGTGCTGGCTCGGAAATAAGTACACAAGCACCATGCAGTAAAGCATTTAACTCATCAAGACCAGCTTCAATAGATCAGGCTTTACGCCTCGATGGAAAACCTGCACTGCGCTCCCTCCCCCGAAATGTCTCAGCATTCTGACAACCTGAAAGGATGGCGCAATGGTGGTTGAAATCAGCCACGCTTGGCCGAAACGGGCCAACCGCTATCCTCAAGCGGGTGAGCGCTTTTCGCATCTACTTGCAAGCGATTGAAAAGGCAATGCGAAAAAACTGCCGCGCGTAGTATTCTTTGGCCCGCATCTTGCATCCAACTCCAGTGTTTCACAAATCCCTGAATGAGGGGGTGAGCAATGAAAAACCACTTCCCGAAGATAGATGGCGAGGCGCTGATCATTCGCGCGCTGGGCTTTGCCGTGGCGGGCTTGCTGTTGCTCGCGGGGCAACCTCTGCGAGCGGAGCGGGTTACGTTGTCTCCCGGCGTGCAGATTGCGGTGCGCATGGATGAGGCTCTAAGTACCCGCAATCACTACTTTGGCCCTATCATCACGGAGACGCTGGAGCAGGATGTGCTGACCGCCGACGGGCGGGTGGCGATTCCCGCCGGCACCAAAGTGAAGCTGGCGGTGGCAGAGTTCAAGCGCGCCGGCCACTTGGTGGGACGATCGAAGGTGCGTTTGCGGCTTTATTCGATTGTTGCTCCCGACGGCAGCGAGGTGCCCCTCGACGGCTATCCGGTAAGGATGGACAACGGCAAAAAGCCCGATAAAGAGGGCACATTCCACGGCAAACGTAGCCTGGTGAAGGATGCGGCGGTGGATATGGCCGCCATGGGCGCCGGGGCCGGGGCGGGAATGGCGGTGGGCGGACCACTGGGGCTGCCGGTGGGCGCCGGAGCGGGTGTGCTGACGGCGGGCTTGTGGACCGCCGCGCGGCGCGGACCCGATCTTCAAATTCCCGCGGGCACGGTAATCTCATTTGCTCTGGACCGTCCGGCCAGCATCGTGCTGAACGACAGCGACAGGAGTGCGGGGGGCTCGTCGCCCTCAAATGCCTGGGGCCTCGGCCTGGCCATTCCACCCTCCGCCGATCTGGTAAATATGCTGGACGATCTGGGTGATCCGCAGAGCGTGCTGAAGGCGGTCGACCACCTGAATTATCGCAATCGGCCCGATTCCGACCGTGTTTTCGTGCAGTATCTGCGCGGCGTGTGCGAACTGAAGATGGGGCATCCGCGCAAGGCGCTGCCTGAACTGAAGGCTGCTTACGATGGCGCCGCAAAGCTGGGCTTACCCGGCTCGGCGCGAGCGGAAATTGCGCGCAATCTGGTGATAGCTCTCAAATCCAGTTCCAAGGATTGGGAAGAAAGTCCGCTACTGGAAGACGCCGGCGTTCAAGCCGCGCTGGTTGAGCCGGTGGGAGGAGGTGCTCAATGAAAGCCCTGGCGGTAGGACTGATGGCTTGCAGTCTGGCCGGGGTAGCCTGGGCGCAACAGGGCGCGGGGGGTTCAAACTCCCAGTCCAGCGCCCCGCCGGATTCCGGCGTATCCCAATCCAGCGCGTCGCAGTCCAATGTAATTGTGCCGTGGCGCCACTTTTCACCCAACCCGCAGACAGCAGGTGCGAAACCGGCGGCTTCCTCCAACGGTCAAATGCCACAGGAAGTGATACAACAGCCGGTTGATGACCCGCCCTCCACAACCAACGATCCTGTGATTTCGGGGGGCGACTCGAATTCCGGCGCAGAGACTGCCAACGCCACTGGAGACGCTGCCGGCGGCACCATGAGCGTGACCCTGCCGGCGCCCAAAACGGATGCCGCCGCCACGCGCGTGGAAGAGCTGGAAAGCAACTATCACAAGCGTGAGCAGTCGCGCGACTCCCAACGCGCGGCCCTGGAACAAGTGGCATCAAAGGATCCCAGCTTGCAGGCGCTGGCGGAGATTCAATCTACCCGGCTTCTGCTCGAGGGGGAGCAGGACCGCTCCACCAGCGGCGGCGAACTGGCAGACGGTTTTGCACAGCTTTCCGCCAGCTTGAAGCAGCGCGCCGACCAGATTGACAGTCTGATTGCGGACCGCAGCAGCAAGGCCGGCGAGGATGATGAGGAAGCCGCAAAGCTGCAGGCACGGATTCCGCAGATCAAGGCCGCCATGCGTAATCTGGCCACCCTGACTGCCAGCGGCGCCAATAACACGCTGCTGGAGCGGTTGGATAACGAACTGGCCGACGACCAGACCCGGCTGGCCAAGGACGTTTCCGAAAGCCGCCAGGCGCGGGCGGAGATGACTTCGCTGCAGAAGGACAAGCAAAAGCTGCTTGCCGCTTCGCAGCAGGCCGCGGAAAAGTCGGCGGAGTTTGCCAAAGTGGCCCAGGCAGCGCAACAGAACCAGGGGCGGCTGGCCGATCACCTGGAGTATTCAGTATCTCGCGAACGTGCGCGCGAAGTGCTGGATAGCACCAGCAGCGCCATCAACAATTCTTCGAACCTGACGGCAAATATGGGCGTGAACGCGGTGCTGAACGGCGGCGCTCACCTCTCCACGGGAAAAAGCGATGCAGCTATTGCCCGCTTGCGCGATTGCATTCGCAAAAGCGGCGACGTTTCAGGATGCCAGGCAAAGGAAGGGGGAATCAAGCCATGAAGCCTGAAAGCGTGCTTAATGCCGCCTTAAAACTGGCAGCCTCGGCGGCCCTGGCGCTGGCATTGGTGTGGCCGGCGCAAGGCGGGCAGAACACCATTTCAACACAGGGCGCCAACCCCGAAGCCCTGGCCCAGCGGCGCGTCCAACTGCTGGTAAAAGCAGGGCGCGGGGGTTTGAAGCCTCTGGCTGGTGAAATAAACCAGCTTGCGGTTGACTCCGAAGAATGCCGCGCCGCGTTCGGCGCCAAGGCCTGCGGTTTGTCCTCGGACGCGTTGCCGGGCGGCAGCGAGGAGCAGGTTTTTGCATACTACGTGAAGCAGCCGATTGAGATGGCGCTGAACAGCCGTCACCTCGAGGTGTACAAAGAAGATTGGCAATGGAATCCTTACAAAATTTCTAGCACGAGAACAAAAAGCGTGTTATGAATCTTTTTGCGGCTTTTTACTTTCAGCTCTTGCTGACCAGCAGCCCGCTGAGCAGGCCTGCGGTTGGGAGCGAAGATAAGGCTGAGAAGACCTCCTTCGCCATGCTGGCTGAAGCCGAAAGGTTTCCCTTACCGGGGCTCCCCCCCTTTGCTTCGACCCCCTCTGAAGCCAAGGGAAGCCCCGGTCGGGGGAAAACAAGCCTTAAAGCTGCCGGCAGCGGCAAGTCCGGCGCTCCCCCCGAAGACGTTGAAGCCCTTCGGATAGAAACCGAATTGCGTCAGGTTGAGAAGAATCCGCAGGCAAGGCAGCGGTTTTTCTCGCAGATTCGGGAAGTGATTCGCCGCGTGCGAATGGGAGAGCCGCTTCCCAGCCGTCTGCGGATGACCAATCTGGATGCTTTTCCGCCCGCCGCACCAGACAAGCAGGAATCGACCGCGTCATTGGATTTAAGAGCGCCCTCGGATGAAGCCCTGCCGGCGAACGCCTGGGCGCCCACCCGGGAACAGCCGGGTACATGGAGTAAGTTCACCCTCCCTTCCAATCCTGGAAGCGCTGCGCGACCACAGGCTTCGATTTCCGCACCGGTCAACTGGATAAGTCCGAATGGCGATTCTCTGGAAGCGCCCACAGTAAACCGCTTGCTCTATTGGGCACGCGTGAATGGATGCCCGCCGGAGCTGGCCTTGGCCGAGGCCTGGCAGGAATCGCGCCTTAACCCGCACGCGGGGCGCGGCGGCGCGGGTGAGGTGGGCATGATGCAGATTCTGCCTGGGCGAGCCAAACTTGAGGGTGTTGACCCGCGGCGTCTGCAGAACCCGGACGTAAATATGTGGCTGGGAACCAAGCTGCTGGCGCGCTATTACCGTCAGGAAGGCAGCACCCAGGCCGCGGCAATGATGTACGTGGCGGGTCCGGGCGTTTTCCAGAAGCACTACGCCTCAAACGTTGAAGATTACATTAACTGGTACGCGGCATCCGTGCAGGATGCGGACAATTACTTTGCCCGCTATTTTCAATCCACGCCTTAAGCGCCCCCGCCCGCCCGTCAAGCCTGCGCCGCTGGTCCCGTAGCCGGGCGCGGCACAGCGCAATGCCTACCTAAAACAAATGCTGTTGATCCTTGGGTGCCAAGCTGGCCAGTAGTCCTGAAACGTCTTCCTCGCAGTCGTTCGGATCGACCCCGTTGGCCTGAAGCTGTGCCATAAACTGCGGCAGATTGAGCGCAAAGAACCGCTTGCCTTCGTCGAGCTGGCCGGCTCGGACATAATCGGTGGCGATGGTTTGCAACAGGTGCAGTGAACGCTGCGGCGGGCGCGACCAGCGGGCAATATCCTGGCGCAGCACATCATCCAGATAACGCTGAAAGGTGAAGGTTTGATCGCTGTAGGTGCCATTGGTTACCGCATAGATGGAAAGGACGTCAGCCGCATCGGCGTGAAGACCGCACACTGTCTGGTAGGGGCGGTGGGCAATTACCTGCCACGCTTTGGAATTGTCCAGATGGCGCAGTTCCATGCCTTCAAAGGGCAGGCCGTCCATGCCGTCAATGCGTCCCATAACACGGGCGGCGTCCTTGCCCAGCTCAACCACGGTTGCGGTGCTGCAGCAGTGATCGCCTCCGGAATACTGGCCAATGATAATATCCGGCATCCCGTTTCCCGTAAGATCGCGCATATAGGCAGCGCGGGTACGTCGCGAGACCGGCTCCGCACCGTTACGGCCGGCAAAGTTATAAAGACGCGTCCACGGCTGGCGCGCTTCTTCCAGGCTTTCCATCTGCAACGCAACCCTTTGCTGCCGGTCGTATAACACGAAGCGGTAAGAGGCGAAAACGTGCGTGGACGGACTGGCGCGGTACAAAGCGGCCCGGAATGGCACAAGGGTGTAATCGCTTACAAGCTCGTAACCGGGGATAGGAGGTACTTTATCCCCAAGGCCGGTAGTGGTAAGCACAAAATTTTCCGCCTTCGTCGTTACCCGCTCCAGGCTGGCAGGGCGCCACTGCTGCTTGATTGCCAGTATTACGGCCAGCACGATCACGGCCAGCACAATGGATATGACACTTTCGCCCTTGTTCATAACCCGGTCCGTGGGTGATGCGGGTCGCTACCCTCGCCATTGTCTATGATGGCAGAAGCCGCAGAAAAGGTTGAGCGAATTCGGAAACCGGGCGGCGATGTATCACGGCGGGCGGTGGAAGCGGCTGATGGCTGTCAGGCGAGCATTTCCTGCTGAATCCGGCTGGCCAGGGCATCAACCTGGTCCAGAGGGCAAAGCTCAGCGCCGGCATCGGTGAGGATGGCGCCCGTCGCCTGGGCGGCTTCATCGTCGGGCGACAGACCTCCCACCACCGCAGTCAGCGCAGTCGGCTGGCGGCGGCGGATGCGGTCCAGGGTGTAGACCAGGGTCTTGGCCAGTTGAGTATCGCGGCTTAACGACAGGGCATGGATCAGCTTGATCACGCCATTCGGGCGGTAACCATAATCAAAGGTGAACGGATCGCCGGCAACCGTCCAGTGCGAAGCCGGCACGCGTTTCTCGAGGCGTTGCCATGCCCCGCTGCGCACCAGGGCGGCCGTAAGCCGCTGCTTGATTTGAACTCGGGTATCCAGCGGCGGAGCGGGCACGGAACGCGAATCAACGTAGCGGCGGAACAACTCCGCAAGCTGCGCCTGTGGATCAGCCAGCAGGCAGGAGCGCGATGGCGCAAGCTGAATCAGGTTCGAAAGCGTCTGGCGCAGCGTTTCCAGATACACCTCAAGCTGCGCTTCGTGGCGGTCGATCTGCTGCTCAAAATCCTGCTGCAGCGCGCGGAGCAAGCTGAGGTCCGCATTGGGATGAAAGTGCCGGATGCGGCGCATGTCCGCCGTAAACAAACAGCCCAGATACTCATCCTGCGGGCAGTGGAGCAGGATGCCTATGTTCATCACCTCGCCTTTGGCAAGGTCTGGAACGTAGCGCACCAGGGAATAGAAGCAGCGTTTGAGCGCGGGAGGGGTTGGATCGTGAGAAGTCATGGATTGGAATACACCAGCCACAGTAGCCTCTGCCGGGGCGACGCACCCGGCCCCTGGCCGCCGCACGCCGTGCCGGCGTTTGTGCCTTTCACTTCCAGTTCGGAAAAGGCGCCAGCCCGCCGTTGCGGGCGTCCAGCACCGACTGCCGCAAATGCTTGCGGCGCACGTCCAGTTGCTCCAGCAACAGTGTCAGGCGGTCGGGATTTTCGCCGCGCCAGGCCTCTGGAATTCCCTCTGCGCACTGCACCAGGTCCTCACGGCTCAGGTCTTCTATCCGCTCCAGCCAGGGCTGAAAGGAATTGAACCCACGCACCGTTTCGTAAACCAGGCGTCGCGGGTAAATGCATCGCATCGGACTGTCGGGGAAGCTCCACTCGCCGTCGTTAAAGCAGAAGCCGTGGTCGATCAGCAGAGCCTGGAAGCCGCCGGCGCCACCGTTCGCATTCCGGAAGAACACCACCTGCCGGCCGTCGCAGTTGCACGTCCATTTATCCAGCAGGAATGCGCCCAGAAATGCGGACTCCAGGTTCTGCACATGGCGCAAAAACCGGTCGGGCAAGAAATCCACCACCAGGGTTTCGCCGGGCTCGCCCGGGTATTGCGATCCAAATTGAAGGCCGGGCTCACAAGGTTGTTTTTCACCCCCCAAATCGAACTGCAGCTCAGGGGTGTGATGGATCAAGCCCTGCGGCACGTCGACAAAGGCCGCCGCCGCTGCTGGCAAGCCAATGCGCTGCGCCAGACGGCCCACGATCATCTCATTGGCCAGAATACGGGCGTGTTGAGGGTTGTTGCGGAATTTGACGACGTAAAGACGGCCGTCTTCGCCGCGCAGCAGGGCGGGCTGGGATCCGCCACGCATGCGACACACAAACTCCGAGGCGCGAACGGGAGATGCCGGAGAAGAGGCTGGCGTGAGTATGGCGGCGCTGGCTTGGGTTGGTCCCACTCGGGAAACACCTGTGACTATCAGCGGCACGCCGAGCGTACGGCGCGCGGGGAATGGTCTCACCGGGCGCCCGCAAGCGGAAAGCCAGCTGACGGGCAGCGCCGCTGCAACTTGGGGCCGCTGCCCGTGGTGCGCATTAAGCAGGATTGGCTTTAAGCTATCGCTTGCCGCCCTTTTTCCTTGCCGTCTTTTTTGCTGGCTTGGCGGCTTTCTTCGCCACAACCTTCCTGGCTGCCGCTTTCCTGGGCGCAGCTTTTTTGGCGGCGGCCTTCTTCACGGGCTTTTTTGCCACCGTTTTAGCCGCCGGCCGCGATCCGCCCCGGGCCACGGCAGACTTCTTGGCGGGTTTGGCGGCCTTCTTCGCCACCGGCTTGGGCTTTTTTGCTGCCAAGGCCTTTCTTGGCGGCTTTGCGGGGCGCTTGGGTGCAGGCTCGGCCTTCTCAACCGCAGCCGTGCCCGTTTCCGGCTCCGGTACCGGAGCCGGCTCCACGCCGCCGGTTTCTACTTCAAAGGAGACTTCTTCCTCTTCGACCGGCTCACCCAGGCTTTCTTCGCCCAGTTCATCTTCCTCGTCTTCTTCTTCCCGGTAATCTGAGGTCAATTCGTCTGTAAAGTTTTCGTCCAATTCGCCGTCCGGCTCCCGCTCATTATCAAAATCCATGCTTTCCTCCTGCTGGGCATGCTTCTGATTCACGGCTCTACGCCGCCTTCAAGGTCCGTTTGCACAGCTTCTTGCCTCAGCGTCGCAGATTTATACTACCCTATTCTTTCTGTCAAGTCCTCTGGTTACTATTTTGAATTTATCGCGCCGATGGCGGGCTGGGCGCGGCCTTGGCGGCCTTTGCCTTGGCCAATTTGGTGCGGGCCGGAGCGGTTTTTGTCTTTCTCCTCCGCGCAACTGTGCGTGTGCGCCTTACCGGCCGGCGGCGCTTTACCACACGCCGGGATTGTACCGGAACCCGGCTGTAGACCACCAGCGTTTTGCCCCGCGCCACGTGTGCGGTTCGCAGATGATTCCAGCGCCGGATTTGATAAGCGGTCACGTCAAAGCGATCCGCAATCAGTTCCAGATTGTCGCCGGCTTTCACGCGGTAGTGCACGCGTCTTAGCACGTAATGCCTGGTTCCCCGGTCGAGGGCGGCAGTGCGCGCCGGACTAACCGGAACTACCAGGTGCTTTCCCGGCTCCAGGGGGCTGCGGGCATTGAGCCCATTGGCGCTTGATAACGATGCCAGCGTAACACGGTATTTTCGCGCCACGGAGGCCAAGGTGTCGCCGGGCGCAACCCTGACCGCGCGCCACCACATGCGGCTGGCGGGCGGTACCGCAGCAATGCGGCGCTCATACACGTCGCGCGTGCCCGCCGGCAGGTAAAGCGTAAAGTGGCTGGCGCCAGCCGGTGTTGTCCAGCGTAGCAGGCTGGGATTCAGCTTCAGCAGGTCATCCACCGGATGGTCGATAAGGCCCGCCACCAGCCGCAGATCGGTGGGCGATGTCACCTCAACCTTGTCCACAGCCAGTGCAGGGTCGGGCTGAACGTCAAATCCGAAGGCCTTGGGATCTTTGGCAATCAGCGCTGTGGCCAGAAATACCGGCACATAGTTTTCCGTCTCCTGCGGCAGGGCGTGCAGCTTGCGCAGCATCCAATAATCGGCGTAGCCGGTGTGTTCAATAGCACGCTGCACGGTGTTGGGATTGCTGTCGTAGGCGGCCATGGCCAGGAACCAGTCTCCAAACGTCTGGTGCAGATTTTTCAGCAGCCGCGCCGCCGCCAGGGTCGCCTTTTCCGGATCTTCGCGCTCATCCACCCACCGGTCGCGGTGCAATCCGTACATCTCGCCGGTGCCATACATAAACTGCCACATCCCTTTGGCCCCTTTGTTGGAAAGGGCATGAGGGTTAAAAGCGCTTTCGCCGGCTGCGATAAAAATCAGGTCCCCGGGAACGCCCTGTTGCCGCAGAACGCTGGAGATCATCGGGCCGTACCTTCCCAGGCGGCGCAGCACGGTTTGCACGTAGTTCCTGGCGTGAGCCTGCATGTAGGCAATCACTCCGTCTACGTACTCGTTTGACACCAGCGGCAAATCCGAATGGATGGATCGGACGGCTTCCTGCGCCTGGCGCGTTACGTTCGGATCGACCGGGAACGTAAGGCCTGAGAAAGATTGAATGGGCGGTTGCTCGTAGCGATGGGAGCTTAACGCGTCGCCCTGGCCGATGGCGGTCATTTCGACGGAGTTGATGTTGTCAACCAGGGTGTTGAATTCTTCATTCAGCCGGTCATCGCCCCGCATATCCATCCTGGAACCGAGTAAAGTGGCAACCGCCTGGTCAAAATTCTCCTTGGCCTTTTCCATGTTGCCCAACTGATAGTCGTTCAGTCCGGCGGCGTAATAGGCTTCCGCCTGGTCAATCAGCAGACCTACGGTATCAGGAGGATGGTCGTCAAGACTTCGCACTCCGGAGGGCAACGGGGTTACAGGCAAGGGTTGAGGCGCAAAGGCCTGTGGGGCTGGGTGTGTAACCACCTGACGCTGTTCCGCGGTGTAGCAGGAGCTAAGAGCGACGGCGGCAAGTAGAACAATTACTAGGTTGAGCTTTGCCAATAAAGGCTTCTCCGAACTATGAATGCGGCTCCGGGGAAACCGCGAGCTGTGGGGTCGCAGGCATCATTCTACTTCGGCCCAAGAACGACGGTCAATTTAAAAGCCTCTAATCTTCGCCAACCTCTTTGGGAGGATGGTCTTACAAAATCGCGCTTCCCGGGGCTATGCGGTGCGCTCCGGACTTTACAGCCTAGCTTTGCCCAACACAGGATCCCGCATTGTGCCGGCAAAACGATTCAGTGTATCGTAACCGGCCTAAATCCAATACCGTTCACCTAAGCTAAAAGGGAACCTGGTACGGCCACTCTGTATCAGGGCACGGCTTGAGCCGTGCCGACCGCCGGCCCTGTATGCAAGCGGCTTTAGTCGCTGACGCCGCAGGGGCTAAAGAGTCTGTGTGACAACTCAGAGGTGGAACCAGGAATCAACAACTTACGGACAAAAACATCCTCGTAACTTATTGATTTCTGGTTGGCGGAGCCAGTTGTCATGCAGACTTTAAAGCCCTGTGCAAGGTCGTCGGGCTCTCACGGCATGGTTGAAGCCTTGCCCCGATACAACGCCCGGTGACATCGCTGTTGGTCTAAGTTATCCACATTGGATCTAAATCACGCTCCAAAATATCGGTATCAGGCCTTCTTGCCTTGTTATCGGTAGGATGGCTCCGATACTTTGGCAGATTTTTCCTCCGCACCGAGCTACGGCGGGCGATTTTAGGCTAACGCGCCGGTTATTGGCCAGCCCCCATCCTGGTCGGCGCAGAAAAAGTGGCTTGTCACTAGTTCGGACCGTTCATTGCGGCCATATCGAGAGGTGGTCTAGCTTTGAATTTTGCAAGAGCTGTGCCCCAAGACTTCGGCAAGGTTTCGCCGTCTGTTGCGGGTTTTCGGCCGTGATTCCGCACATGATCACCCGTTTATTTGTCGCAATCTTCCAGTCGCGCGGAAACGGGTTTATCGAAGGTCAATTGCCGTGGGAAACGATGGTAGGGTCGGGCTGAGGAGGGCCAAAAATTGTGACAATAACTACTGCGCGTCGCACCTCGCGACGCGCAGCTTGAACATGCCCCGCGGGAAAGCATGAGTCAAGTTATAAATTGTCTCAGACGTGCCGGAGACATACAAACCAGACAATCCATACGCCGCCTGGTCATGGCGGTGGCAGCGCTGAGTATTGGACGCGGTGAGTCCCGAAGATGCCTGGCGGTTCTGGCTCAGTGCACTCGCACGGCTGCGACCGTGGCATCATCGGTCTGGCGTCCGCACGAAAATTCGTCCATCGATGTGAAGATAGCCTGGACAATATTCTCCGCACATTGTTGGCGGCATTCCATTGCGGCTCTTTGCAAGCCCTCTACTCCCCACGCCTCGCCAGCCGGGTTTGCCGCTTCAATCACCCCATCCGTATAGGCGAGCACTAAATCGCCCGGATTAAGCCGAACGACCCGCTCATCATACGTCCAATCCGGGAACATGCCGACCGGCGCGCCGCCGGATTCAAGTTCGATGGCCGAGCCGTCATCACGAATAACGATCGGAGGATTGTGGCCTGCATTAACGTACCGCAACTTGCGGGTTGCTCCGTCGAAAGCGCCGTAGAATAATGTGGCGTAGCGACCGGCAAGCGATGATGCGTGAACCTGGCAATTGACTGCTTCGACCACCGCGGCCACGTTGTTTCCCGCAAATAATGCCGCGGTGCGAAGTGACGACTGAACGTTGGCTATCATGAGCGCTGCGGGAAGACTTTTGCCAGAAGCGTCGCCGATAGCCATGGCCAACCGATTGTCCGGTTGCGGCACAAAGTCGAAGCAATCGCCGCCCAGTTCGTTCACCTGCCGGCATCGTGCGCTGTATTCCCAAGGGTCGCTGGTTGGCATCGATTGGTTCATGAACCCGCGCTGTACATCGCAGGCCGTTGCCCAGTCCTGGCTGACATCGAATACCATAACATCGCCTGGCATTTTGCACCTCCGCATTAAAGTCGGCGCCTGGCCGGCGGAATCGACATCCGCGATGAGATGACGGGAGCTTTAAAAAATAGTTTACCTATGTCGAGAATGCGCTCTCTGTTCCGACTGGATCATGAAAGGGCACAGATCGTGCCAAAATCGAAAGGAGTGAAAAGACATGAAATACATTCTGATGATGGCCGGGACAAGAGCAGGCGTCGGCAAGTATATGGCGTGGTCCAGGAGCGATATCGAGGCGCATTTTGCATTTTTGAAGAAACTCAACAAAGACTTGAGCGAATCCGGAGAGCTTGTGGCCAATGAGCCGCTGGCCGGGCCGGATCAGGCAAAGGTGGTGCGAGCCGCGAAGGACGGCACCCCAATCACGGACGGAGTGTTTCCAGAGGCGAAAGAGTTTCTTCTGGGCTACTGGATTGTTGACGTTGAAAGCGCGGAGCGAGCCTATGAGATCGCAGCCCGCTTATCGGCAGGACCAGGACCCGGCGGCATACCAACGAATATGCCGATTGAAGTAAGGCAAATTATGAGCCGGAAGACCGACGAGCTGGCATGACTTTGGAATGGCTGTTGGCGCGAGCTTTCGAGCGCTGGCAGCCTCCGCCGGGGTGTCGGATTTGTTGGCCGGAATGTCGCGCGATGAGACTCTGAAAAATGTCTGGAAAGGAGACACCGCGATGGAAAATTTCCGAACCGTGGATGAGTACTTGCCGCGTGGCCCAGGAACGTGCGCGAACCGCAGGCGCATCTGAGGAAAAGCATCCGGCAGGCCGCGCCGCAGGCTGAGGAGAGGATCAGCTACAACCTGCCTGCCTTCCAATGGAACGGCATGCTGGTGTGGTACGCTGCCCACAAGGCGCATATTGACTTTTATCCAAGAGATTCCGCCGTTGCGGCTTTCAAGGGCGAGCCGGGGGGTTACAAAACTTCAAGAGGCGCGATTCAGTTTCCGATTGAAAAAGCCGTTCCAGCGAATCTAGTCAAAAAGATAGTAAAGTTCAAAGTAAAAGAGAATGCTGCAAGGGCGAAAGGGAAATAACCAAACAGCCTTATCGGCCCCGCGCCGGCCAAACATAGAGACTCTTTGAAAGGAGAGGCTATGGAAATCCCGATCGAGCGCCTGCTGCGCGACGTTGCGCCACAGGCGCTCGGCGCGGTTATCCGCCGGTTTCATGACTTCGCCGCCGCGGAAGACGCCGTTCAGGAGGCGTTGCTCGCGGCCGCCCTGCAATGGCCGCAGGAAGGTGTTCCCGACAATCCTCGCGGCTGGCTGATCCAGGTTGCGGCGCGACGCATGACGGATTATCTGCGCAGTGAGGCGGCCCGGCGGCGCCGGGAAACCGCGGCCGCCGCGGAGTGCGGCGACCGGGCGCCTGATGCGGGCGTTGAGATCGAGGCGGGACAGGACGACACACTGAATCTATTCTTTATGTGCTGCCATCCCTCCCTGACACCGGCGTCAGCCATCGCCCTTACTTTGCGTGCGGTGGGCGGACTGACTACGGCGGAAATCGCCAGCGCCTTTTTGGTTCCGGAGGCGACCATGGCGCAGCGAATCAGCCGGGCCAAGCAGAGCATCAAGGCTTCCGGTGTGCCATTCACCCAGCCAACCAGCAAGGAGCGGGCGCAACGGTTACGCACCGTATTGCATGTGCTCTACCTGATCTATAACGAAGGTTACACCAGCAGCGCCGGGCCGCTCCTGCAGCGCCTGGAACTTGCTCGCGAGGCAATCCGGCTGGCGCGGATCGTCCACAATCTGCAACCGGATGATCCGGAAACCGCAGGATTGCTTGCACTCATGCTGTTAACCGATGCGCGCCGCACGGCGCGAACGGGACCCGACGGGGAGTTGATCCCTCTCGCCCAGCAGAACAGGGATCTTTGGGACCAGGAACAGATCGCGGAGGGAGTCGCTCTTCTTTCCGCTACGTTACCGAAAGGTTCGGTTGGCCCTTACCAATTGCAAGCAGCCATCGCCGCCGTGCACGACGAGGCGACGCGCGCCGAAGATACCGACTGGCCCCAGATTCTGGCGTTGTATGAACTGCTGAAGCGCATGTCCGACAATCCCATGGTGACGCTCAACCACGCCATTGCCGCCGCCATGGTGCACGGCCCCTCCAAAGGACTAGAACTGCTCAAAGCGCTTGATTCTGAGGCGCGAATTGCCGGCCATCATCGCCTTGACGCTGTGCGAGCGCATCTGCTGGAAATGGAGGGCGATAACGCCGCCGCCCTCACATACTACCGCATGGCGGCCAGCCGGACGACGAGCCTGCCAGAGCAAAATTATTTGATGAGGCAAGCGGCGAGGCTTAATGAAAACATAATGAGCTCTGATAAGGCGGTTCCACACCCTGAGGAATAAGAACTGATAGTCTCCGGGCACATTGGCGTACCTTTCAAAGCCAATGCTCCAGCATAGGAAGGGGACTGCGTTTAATTCGGTAATGCCGGCTGCAATGCGCCTCGATCAAGACTATGTCGACAAAAGCGCCGCTATGCTTGACGCCGCGGGATGTTTGGAAGCTGTTCTCGAGGATTGCGGTAGGATGGCTTGCCAGACGGATGACGGCCCGCCGTGCGAACTGTGCGGGGGGCTGGTGTTCGGCAGACAGTTTGGCCCGACCTTGATCTTCGACTCAAATACCGCCGCCACGGCTCTGTCAATCCTTTCTATCCTTTTTTCCACGCGCTCTTCGCAGGGCGCACTGTCTGGATTGAACGGGTGGAACTCGAGCTTTGGAAAGTTCTGGGCCCTCAGACCTGCAGAACATTGCTGATCTGGTCCCTTATGTCAGACGGTGTAAAGGGCTTGCGAATGTAACCCCGGGCGCCAAGCGAGATGGCCTCCATAACCTTGCTTTCGCTGCCGTCCGTTGTAATCATGAGTAAAGGGACGATTTGGGCAGCCCCGGCTTCCTGCAGGTGGCGCAGAAGTTCAAGCCCGTCCATCGTGGGCATGTTGATGTCGCATAATACCAGGTCGGGCGTCTGAGTCTGCAGGATCTGCAACGCCACCGCCCCGTTTTCAGCCTCCATGACTTTCTCGAGGACAAGGCCGGTTTTGCGCACTGCCCGTTCCACAATCTTGCGCATCACCGAGGAATCATCAACAATTAATACGGATAATTTCTTCATCGTGTCTACCTCCCGTCCTTGGACCTGACAGATTGATGAAAAACCGTGGAATTTGTCATCCTCATCCCTCCTGGCGCGCGAGAGGGCCGAGGCGCGACTCAACCAGGTATTTTTTGCCGGCTTCAACTACAATGCCGGCGCGCTGGTGGAGCAAGGTTTGAACGTATTCGAAATCTGCCCGGGAAATTGTCATTGCGCTCTTTGTCGATCCTTCAGGAACGGACGGGAGGCAGCCGCCGAATCGGAAATTCCGTCAGGATGAACCCTTCGTACCAATTGGCCGGCGAATCCGCCGAGTGGGAGCGCCTTTTCGGCCTGGCCGGGATGGGCCAATAATCCCGGCATGCCCCAGACTCCCGATGTTGCAGCATCCTTAGCCAGACGCTGGCCGCCTGCCTTGCGAATTCTTTGGCAGCCGCAAGGTCCGCCTTGTTCCATTCTGGTCATAATGGCGGCGGGCGAACGGCCGGCGTAGACCCTGGTCACGGCGCGGAGCAAAAGATCGACCGCCGGCCGGCAGAAGTTTTGCGGAGGCTCCTGGCGGGTTTGAATCCGCACCACGCTGATTGCCGTCTCCGCCACCACGCTGAAATCTCCGGATGCAACGTAAGCCTGTCCGGGCAGCAGTTCCCGGGCGCTTTGCGCCTCGTACACGGGGATGCGCGCCTTGGAGGCGAAACGGTCAGCCGGGGACTTGGTTAAGATGGGCGGCAAGTGCCGGCCGAGGGCGATGGGCGCTGGAAAGTCGGCTGGGAACTGCGAAATTAATTCGGCGAGAGCATTCGGCCCGTCCGTTGAGACGCCAATGGCGACGACATCCACCCCGGAAGGAAAGGGGCGAAAGGCGGGGTTGAGGAATGGATGAGCGGCCCGCTCGTCACTGGCCGTGCGGCGGATCCCTACGGAATCATCGACGGCAAGAACGCTGATTTTCGGCATGTTTAGACGCCCGCGAGGCCCAGTAACTGCAGCTTTTCGCGAAAAAGTTCCTCAGTGAAGGGTTTCATGATGTATTCATTGGCTCCCGCCTCAAGTGCCGTTGCCACCTGGCCCATGTTGTTCTTGGTGGTCACCATCACCAGCGGCATTGACCGATAGTCGGGCTGCTCCCGAACCCGCCGGATGAAGGAGAGCCCGTCCATTTCCGGCATTTCCCAATCCACCGTCACTATGTCGGGCGGTGTCATGTTCTTCAGTTTCTGAAGGCCTTCCAATCCATTCGCTGCTTCAACGACTTCGAAGCCGATGACGCTCAGAGTATGCCTGAGAATCATCCGCATCGTCTTCGAATCGTCCAGAACAAGGCCGCGCATTCATCCCTCCCCACGCTTGTGGGACCTTTCCCTTCCCCCCTACCTTCGCGCCAGCCCGGGGCAGGACGCGCTGAATGGGTGGACCGGCGCATGTCACCCGGTTCGATATCTTTTGGAGCTTCGGCTGATCATAGAATCCTGCGTTGAGGTCCGAGGCTAAGAGATTCGCCGCGAAGTCATCGGCTCACCTCCGGCAGATCGATGTTGCATGCCATTGTCCACTCCGAGGCTGCATCACTTCGTGCAAACGGCCGGGAGCCAGAACCGGTGGCGCCGCCGATACTGATCCCGATAGTTGGGAGACTCTGCCTTTCATACTTGGGCGTCCAACGGCCGGGCGCACGGACCCGAAGATTCAGCCGCTAACTTTCCAGCCACGGGGCCGCCTTTGCGTAAAGGCTGCATAGTTGGAGCGGCCCCCAACGGTCTTGAACTGCCCCACCAGTTGCTGAAGGTCTGCCGCCATTCGAGCCAGTTCCGTGGCTGCCAATTGTGTATTGGCCGCCCGTCGTGTGACGCTTATCGCAGCGGTGGCGACGGCGGTAATATTATCGGCAACTTGTTTACCGCCTTGCGCCGCCTCCGACACATTGCGCGCGATTTCATTGGTCGTCGCGGTTTGCCCTTCCACGGCACTGGCAATGGCGCCGGCGATGTCGTTGATCTGCATAATAATCTGAGTGATCTGCGCGATCGCCTCTGCCGCCTCCCTGGTATTGCACTGGATCTCTTCGATTTTCTGGGTAATGTCTTCAGTGGCCTTGGCCGTTTCTTTGGCCAGCTCCTTAACCTCGGTGGCCACTACCGCAAAGCCTTTGCCCGCTTCGCCCGCTCGCGCCGCTTCGATGGTGGCGTTTAAGGCCAGCAACTTGGTCTGCTGGGCGATGGAAGTAATCACTTTGATGACCTGGCCGATCTCCGCGCTGGACTTGCCTAACTTAGCCACCGTGGCATTTGTGGATTCGGCCGTCTTCACCGCCGAGGTGGCGACCTTGGCGGCCTCGTTCGCGTTCCTGGCGATTTCTTTGATGCTGGCAGTCATTTCTTTTGTGGCGGTGGCGACTGTCTGCAGGTTCCTGGTGACCTGTTCAGCGGCTGCCGAAACGACGTTGGCCCGGGCGGAGGTCTGCTCAGCGTCAGCGCTGATCTGGTCGCCGACGGCTGAGAGTTCTTCAGAAGAACTGGCCAACGCCTGGGAACTCTGACCAATCTGCTGAATGCTGGAAGTCAGTGTCTCTGCCGTCTTGTTCGTGGCCGTCGCCACCTCGGCGAAAACTCCGCGGTAGGAGCCCTGGACGCGCGTTGTGTAATCGTTGGCGGCCATCTTCTGCAGGGTCCGGTGGGCTTCGAATAAGCCACCCAGCCCGTCAAGCCACACGTTAATGTTGTTCCTGATGGCATTGAGGCCGCCCTTGGCGTCGTCCTTGATCCTGGCCGGGATCGTTCCCCTGGCAATGTCCTCCATGCACCGGGCGGCGGCGTTAAGCGGTCCGATGATCGCGTGCAGCATTGCGTTGAGAAGCTTTGCCCTCTCAAGATGACGGCCGTGGAACTCACTTTCATCAATGCGTTCGTTCAACCGTCCTTCGGTTGCAGCCGCGGCCACCCGGGCCGTTTCGCGGGCCAGTCTCACATCGTCGGCTGCCGGGAAGGCCAGTTCAACAACTCCCACCACCTGTCCATCCGTACCGAATCGAGGAGCAGCACTAACCAGCACGGGCATCTCCTTGCCCTGAACCAGGGGAAAGGCTTCGCCCTCGCAAACTTTGCCGGACTTTATGGCTTCTGATGCCACGCAGCTGCCGGCGCGACAGTCCGGATTGTCGAACAAATCCCAGAATTTGGCTCCAAGGCAGGCTTCTTTGGGCTTGCCTGCCGTGCGGGCTGCGGTCTGGTTGAGATCCAGGATGGTATGGTTGGTATCCATCACCACCACGGCTGCTGGAACCAGATCGAAAATCTCGGCCTTGTCTTCTGCAAGCCGGGCAAGCGATGCGAGCCTTCCTTCGCGCTTCTGATGCGCCAGCGCTCCATTCGCCCTGTTATTGCGCGGTCTACTCTCCGTCACAATTCCCATTGTGTCCACCCCTTCAATCAATGACATTGCTCAGCGATGCGCACTGGGCGGCATTACGTTTGCCTTTGATCAAGATTTCCGTGCCGGGCACGGGCAGCCGCAAAGCTGGCCAATAAACTCTCGCTTACCATTGATTCATCGAAGCCGCGTTTAAGACCTCATCCGCGTCCAGCACGTGCAGGAGCTGGTCCTGCAGCTTATGAACTCCCCGGATCATGTTGCGGGCCGGACCATTCAGCGTGTCGGGGGGAAGCTCAAAGGTCGACTCCCCGGTCTCTACGACGTCGCCGATATCGTCCACTTGAAGACAGACGGCGCCTCCGGTTGTGCGCACAACGATGTTCATGGGCGGCTCGCCCCCAAACCGTTCGGCCAATCCCAGGCGCCGACGCAGGTCGATGGCAGTCACAATCTGGCCGTGCAGGTTGATCAGGCCGCTTACCTCGGGCGGGGCGAGCGGGACTGGAGTCATTTGCTGACTGCTCAGAATTTCCTGTACCCTCTCCACTTCAATGCCGATGTAGTTGCCAGCAAGAAAGAATGTGGCGAATTGCTGTACCTGGCTCACGATTCAACCGCCGTCTCAACCGGGTCCGGGTTAAAGAATGAGGGGTGCTGGGCGCGGATTACGGCAGCCAGGTCGAGCATTTCCGTCACCTTGCCTTGAACCACCATGGAACCCAATGTTTCCCTGCGGCTGGGCGGTTGCCGGCTTGAGATGTCGTACTCTACAATGTCGAGAATCCGGTGCACCACCAGTCCCACGCTGCGGTGATTGCGCGTGTGGATAATCACATGAATCCTGTCATTGGCCAGTTCGGGCTGCCTGCGCGACCGGCTGCGACGCTCCTGAACCGGGCTTGAAGCGTCCAGAAGCGGCAGTATGATTCCGCGATACTGCACAACTTTTTGATTGCCCGCCCACTCCACAGCGGATCGGGCAAACGTCTCGAGGCGGGTTACTTTGGAAAGCGGGATAACCATGCGGCGGTCATCCGAGCTCTGGAAGAGCAACAGGGCTTTGCATTCATTACCCAGACTGCTGGCTTGACCGGGCAGGGCGGTGGTCTTCTTCTCTCGCCCCTCGCCGATGGCCCGGGCGCGCTGCGCCAGGCCTGGCACGTCAAGGATGAGCGCCACCCGGCCGTCGCCCATGATGGTAGCCCCGGCGTAGACCGACAGCCCCTTCAAGAGCTTTCCCAGCGGCTTTACCACAATTTCCTCAGTGTCGTTCACCTCGTCCACCACCAGGCCGAACAGGCGTTTTTCCGCCTGCAGCACGGCAATGTTCACCACGTCCTTGCGTTCAGAAGGGGACCCTGCCAGGCCGAGTTCCTGATGCAAATACAACACGGAGAGAAGGTTTCCCCGCAGCCGGTAGACCGGGGTGCCATGAACCGTCTCTATTCCGTAAGCGGAGGGTTCGCCTTGCAGGCGCAGCAGCTCAACCAGGCTGGCTTGAGGGATGGCGTAACGCTCACCTCGGCAAGTGACGATCAGGGCCGGAATTATGGCCAGGGTCAGGGGGATTTTGATTTTCACCGAGCACCCTTTGCCTGGCATGCTCTGTAGATCAACGGCGCCGCCGATCTTCTCGATATTGGTCTTCACCACATCCATACCCACACCTCGACCGGAAACGTTAGTCACTTTGTCGGCGGTGGAAAGTCCCGGCAGGAAAACCAGGTTCGCGGCCTGCCGCTCGCTCATGCGGGTGGCTTGTTCGGAAGTAACCAATCCCTGCTCAATCGCTTTGGTCTTTACACGGCCCAGGTTGATACCCGCGCCGTCGTCGGAAATCTCAATGTTCACCTGCCCGCCTTCGTGGAAAGCACGCAGGAACAGCCTGCCTTCGGCCGCTTTGCCGGCTGCGATCCGCTCCTCCGGCCGCTCAATCCCGTGATCAATCGAATTGCGCAGCAGGTGGGTGAGCGGGTCTTTGATGGCTTCAATGATGGTCTTGTCAAGCCCGGTCTCATTGCCTTCCATCTCCACTCGCGCCTGTTTGCCGCAGGCCATGGCCAAGTCCCTCACCACCCGCGGAAACTTGCTCCAAATGTTGTCGATGGGCTGCATGCGGGTCGTCATAACCCCTTCCTGCAGCTCCTTGGTGATCAGGCTTAACCGCTGGGTTGTGTTCAGAAACGTGGCATCGCGCTGAGTTGAGCTGAATTGAAGAATCTGGTTGCGAGTGAGAACCAATTCCCCCACCAGGTTCATCAGCTTATCCAGTTGGCCGACGTCAACACGGATGCTGTTGCTGGAGAGCGCCGAGGAGTGAATTTCTTTCTGGGTTTGCAGGGCATCGAGCACATCATCCGGTTGCAAGTATCCGTGCGCGACCATAATTTCTCCAAGCCGGCGCGGGTCACCACACCTCTGCTGGTTGAGGGCGCTTTCGACCTGGTCTTCCGTCGTCCGGCCAGACTGGACCAGGATTTGGCCGAGGGGCGCCTCTTCACATGCCGGCGGAGCAGGGGGCTGAACTTCCTGCTGGGGCAGAGGTAATTCCCGGGAAGCCGCGCTCTCAGGCTTGGGAGCGGGCACGGAGAGCGGGTCCCGCAATTCACTCACGCGCTGAGAAGCCTGCAGGCGCTTCAGAGTGTCGACCAGAGCCGAATAGTCTTCTTCGCCATCGGCGCCTGTAGCCTCAATTGAGGCGAGCATGGCACGAACGGCATCGACCATCGTCAGTAGGCCGCTAGTGATGGGTGGATTCAGAACCAGAACGCCATCCCGCAGGCGGCTGAGCAAACTCTCGCCCGCGTGAACCACGGATTCCAACCTGGAAAAGCCCAGAAATCCGGTTGTCCCCTTAATGGTGTGGATGGCCCGGAAGATGCCGGCCAACAGATCCTTCGATGTAGGATCTTTCTCAAGACTTATCAGGTCGCGGTCCAGTTGATCGAGGTTCTCGTTGCTTTCAACAATGAACTCTCTAACAATGTCTTCCATGCCGTCCATGAAGATTGCTCCTTCTTGGGTTCCGACCTCGGTCTACAATCGCCTGTGAAGATTCATATCCTGATCGGCTTGAAACCTCCGGGGCAGCGGAGTCAACTGACGGGAATCATCGGCAGTGGTGCAGTTTCACCTGTGGCACGGGCGTCCCGCCCGTGACCACGGCCAAGATGGCCGTGCCACGCGAGCGCGCGGTTCAAACCGCACCACTACCGAATCGCCGGGCTCGAACCAGGCGTGCACGCTGTAACTATCCATTTCAAGGGCAGAAAGAGCACGAAGTTCACCGGCGCTCACTTGCTGATGTAGGTATTTGGAGCTTTCGTGGACCTTCAGCGATGGAATTCTCTGGTTTCGGGCTGATTTCACCTCCGCGTGCCCTGTAACCCGTTCAACTTCCCTTGCCTTGTCGCAGCGAGTTCGGGGGAGTGCTGGTGCTTTTCTGAAGCTTTTCTCTACCCGTTCCGTATGATCTGTGCTATCTGAGGATTGTAGGGGGGGGCGGGAGCCCGACATGTTCAGGAGAAGATGGCGCAGCGGTGGCAGGAGCTCGCATTGTGGTTGCACAGCTTTTTGCCGGCGCTCCAAAGCCGTCAATTTTGGTCGCCGGTCCCCCCACTGCTTTTTTCGACGGCCCCTGCCCATTTCTTTAATCAGATACTCGTGTGCTTTGTTACTCAACCGCCTCTGCTTTCATCGTGAAGAGCCAGAACAGACGGACCAGAATCATCCGTCGCACGCACACAGCATTGGCTCGGCCAGGTAACGACGCGATCGCGAGTATTGTGCTGGAGTGGCCGGCGCGTTGCGGCGATGGGGCAACCGGGCCAAAGACCGGGCGGTTGCGGATAAGACGGATCGGCTTGAGGCGTGCTTTGCACCTTGATATAAGGGAAGGGAGACCGTTAGACTGCAACGGGGTTGCGTACGCCGCGTCTCAAGGCGCGGCACCACCAAACCCGAAGCACAACCGGATTCTGCGTTAAATGTATGCCGGAAAGCGGGGGAGAACATGAAACAAGTCACTATATTTTCGATTGCAGCCGTGCTGTGGACCGCGTCCATGCTTCAGGCGGCGTCTGACCTGGTGAGGATTGACACCGGCTTGGTGAAAGGCGTGACTGCCGGTGGTGTGATTTCCTTCAAGGGCATCCCATTCGCAGCGCCCCCGGTGGGCGATCTTCGCTGGCGCCCTCCGCAGCGGGCCAAGCCGTGGAAGGGGATACGGCAGGCGTCGAAGTTTGGTTCCGATTGCATGCAGAAGCCTTTCCCGGGCGACGCAGCACCTTTGGGGACGCCGCCCGCTGAAGACTGCCTTTACATCAACGTGTGGATTCCTGAAACTGCGGCGGTCAGGAAGCTGCCCGTGATGGTTTGGATTTATGGCGGCGGCTTTGTGAACGGGGGCAGTTCGCCAGCGGTTTACGACGGAAGCCAGTTCGCAAAGCGCGGCGTGGTTTTTGTAAGTTTCAACTATCGGTTGGGCCGCTTCGGCTTTTTCGCGCACCCGGCCTTGAGCAAAGAGAATCCTAATGGCCCGCTGGGTAACTACGGATACATGGATCAGATCGCCGCGCTCAAATGGGTGCGGCGCAACATTGCGGCGTTCGGTGGAAACCCGAAGAGCGTGATGCTGTTTGGCGAATCGGCGGGTGGCGGCTCGGTACTGGCCCTGATGACTTCGCCCATGTCGCAGGGGCTATTCCAGCGAGCGGTTGTCGAATCCGGCGGCGGGCGGTCGTTGTTGATGGGTCCACGCTATCTCGATCGCGCCGGGCCGGGCGGAACGCCATCTGCGGAGACCGTGGGTGTGACATTTGCCAAAAGCGCTGGCATTCAAGGCGGAGGCCCTGAGGCGCTAGCGGCGCTGCGCAAACTGCCTGCGGAAGCGGTGGTGGCAGGACTGAATATGGCGACCATGGGCACCCCAACCTACGCCGGTCCCATGATTGACGGCAAAGTAGTGAAGGAATCGCCGGCCGATGCTTACGCAGCGGGGCGAGGCGCAAAGATTCCCGTGATGATCGGCGCCAACAGCGCCGATATCGGCTTTCCGCGCGGGCGGACCAAGCAAGAATTGTTTGCGCCTTTCGGCTCGGAGGAAGCCAAGGCCAAGGCAGCCTACGATCCCAGCGGCTCGGCGAGCGTGATGCAGGTGGGATGGGAGATTGCCGCCGACGAGTTCATGGTTGAGCCTGCCAGATTTGTTGCCCGCACCATTGCCGCCACCGGTCAAAAGGCGTATGAATACCGCTTTTCCTATGTGGCGGAGTCGATGCGCAAGAAGTGGCCGGGCGCTCCCCACGCCAGCGAAATCCCATATGTGTTTGACACTGTGGCGGCGCGATATGGCAAGGACCTTACCCAGGCCGATGAGGCTATGGCCCGGCAGATGAACGCCTACTGGGCGAACTTTGCAAAGAACGCCGACCCCAACGGAAGAGGTTTGCCCCAATGGTCGGCCTATTCATCAAGCCAGGATGTGCTGATGGATTTTTCAATGACAGGGCCTCAAGCCGAAGCCGACCCATGGAAGAATCGTCTGGATCTGGTTGAGGGGCTGGCTGACGAGAAGAAATAAGCGGTCAACGCGGTCTGGTTCTGGCGCGCGACGCCGGGTGAGCCCTCCAGGTTAGATCTGTTCCTTCGGGCCGCCGGCCGCTTGCGGTGCGAACACCACACCGCTTTCCGCAAACGCGGCAAGTGTGGAAGGGTCGACGCCGAGCAACTGCCCGAGGGCGGTGGCTGTGTGCTGGCCTAGCAGTGGCGCGGGCATTCCCGGCTGGCCCGGCGTGGCTGAGAGTTTTACGGGCGTTCCCGTTATCTGATGAACGCCGGCAACGGGATGCTGCAGGGTAGGGAACATACGGCGAATCTCGCACTGCGGATGACGAGCCACTTCTTCGAAATTGCGTACCAGCGAAGCGGGGATGCCGGCCGATTGCATCTTATCCAGCCACTCCGCCGCAGGCCGCTGGCGAAACAACTCTTCCAGCAGGGGCTCCAGCAGGGTGCGATTGAGAATGCGCTGGGAGTTGGTGGCAAAGCCCGGGTGCTGTTCCAAATCGGCGCGACCAATGGCGCGGCAGAAAGCTGACCAAAGCTTCTCGCTGCCCACCGCGATGGCGATGGCGCGATCGCGTGTCTGGTATACGCGGTAGGGCACAACGGTTGGGAACGAGGTTCCCATCGGCTGCGGCACAATGCCCGAGCCAAGATAGCTCATGTAGTTTGAACTCATGGTTGAGATCATGCTGTCGAGCATTGAGACGTCCACAAACTGCCCTTGCCCTGTGTGCTCGCGGGCCCGCAGCGCCAGCAGGATACCGATCACGGCGAACAGTCCGGCCGTAACATCGGTTACACCGTAACCACATCGAACGGATTCCCCTTGCTCGGTTCCCGTAATGCTCAGGAGCCCGCTGGAGCTTTGTACAACAAGATCCATGGCAGCTTCGTCACGCGATGGGCCCTGCTGGCCGTACCCGGAAATGGAGCAGTAAATCAGCCGAGGGTGGCGCCCGTGAACAACCTCGTATCCCAGGCCAAGTCTCTCCATGGCGCCGGGCCGAAAGTTTTCTACCAGCACGTCCATTCTGTCAATGAGCCGCAGGCAGAGTTCCAGCCCCTGGGGTTGCTTCAGGTCAATGCAGATGCCGTACTTGCCCCGGTTCAGCCCCAGAAAGACACTGGCCTCTCCGCCTGCAAAGGGCGGACCCCAACCGCGGCTCATGTCGCCGGAACGCGACTCCAGCTTGTAAATATCCGCACCGTAATCGGAAAGCAGAAGAGTACAGTAGGGACCCGCCAGGGCGTGGGAGAAATCCAGCACACGAACCCCCCGAAGAGCCGCTGCGGGGTTCAAATTTGCGGTGGAATTGTGAGCGCTTCCGGTTTGGCCAATATTTTCGTTTCGCATTCGAAGAAATGACTCCATTGGAGCGTGGGGATAAATTCAGTTGATGGGAGCTTGGCACGAAGGCTGACCTGCCCCGTCATCGCGGCCGGGGCGCGACGCTCAACCTACTTTCGCCGCCAGCATGGAAACGGATCCTCCATCCACCCCTTCCACAGGAAAGGTAATCGTCTCCCCATTCTGCCGCGTGGCGAGTACGTAGAGCAAGGGCAGGTAGTGGTCAGGCGTGGGTATGGAGAGCATCGCTTCGCGCCCCAGGGACTGGTAGTTGATAAGCGGTTTGTATTCTCCCGCCAAAATCATTTCACGCGCGGTCGCTTCAAAACGAACGGCCCAATCGTAGGGATCGGCGGGACGCCCCCAGGCATAGGTGTGAAGGTTGTGAACCAGGTTGCCGCTGCCGACAATCAGGACGCCCTCGTCACGGAGCATCGCGAGCTTCCTGCCCAGTTCAAAATGCGCGGCAGCAGGTTGCGTCGCGTCAATGCTCAGTTGCACCACGGGAACATCAGCTTTGGGGTAGGCGTGGCAAAGCACCGACCATGTGCCATGGTCAAGGCCCCACCCTTCTTCCAAAACCACGGGCATCGGAGCCAGCAGTTGCTGAACACGGCGCGCAAGCGCGGGATCGCCCGGGGCGGGATACTGAACCTGATAGAGTTGGTGTGGAAAGCCGCCAAAGTCGTGGATGGTTTTGGGCGCAGTTGTTACAGTGACGGCCGTGGCGGAAATGTACCAATGCGCGGAAACCGCGAGTATCGCCTTGGGGCGTTGTATTTGTTGCCCCAGACGCTGCCAGGCCTCGGTATAACTATTGGTCAGCAAGGCGTTCATGGGATTTCCGTGCCCAAAGAAAATTGCCGGCATCATGTCGGCCATAGCGGGTGCTCCCTTCATTGTAACCATCGTAATCGCTGGCGGCGGCGGTGTCCACAACTCTGCCGGTCGGGCCTCGATGGCGTGTTGTGTCCCAGGCGCGTCAAATATAGCCCCTGGGATGCCTGCGGCGGTCCTCCTCTTCCGCCCCATTGCCTGGCGCGCCAGTACAAAGCATTACCGTTGAGCGTGTGAGGCTATGCCGGCAAGATGAGGGTGTAGAGGAGACGGATGAGCTTCATGATCCTGTTGATGATCGAAGATGCAATGTGGGGCAGATTGGGCTATCGTGCTCTTTATGGCACCCCTGCCTGCCAATAGCCGCATCCCGAACTCCTTAGGGTGGGTTTACATCAGAAGGCGCGCCGGCGAGGTTGTGGTTCACTCGGCGATGGCGCTCGCGATGGTTGCGGCCATAACTTTGTTCTGTTACCGGCTGATTCACGTCAATGACACCACTGCAGGCTTTGCCTACCTGGTTGGCGTGCTGCTGATCGCCACTGCCTGGGGACTGCAGGGAGCGGCCGTGGCTTCAGTGGCGTCCATGCTGGCGTTCAACTACTATTTTCTGCCCCCGATCGGGACCTTCACCATCGCTGACCCTCAAAACTGGGTAGCCCTTTTTGCATTTCTGGCAACATCGATCACGGCCGGTCAGCTTTCCGAGCATGCCAAACGACACACGCGCGAGGCGGCAGAGCGTGAGCGCGAAATGGAAAGGCTGTACACGCTCAGCCGCGCCATTCTATTGACCGACCCCAAGCAGCCGGTGGCTAAGCTGATCGCCCGCCAGATCGCACATATTTTTGAGCTTTCTGCCGTGGCGCTCTACGAGCGCTCCAGCGGCGAAATCCACCGCGGCGGCCCGGAAGACATGCAGGACATAGATGCCAAACTGAGAGAGTCGGCGGTAGATGGCACGCAATTCCGCGACGAGTCCATAGGGTTAGTGGTGACGGCCATTCAGCTTGGCGGTGAGCCGGTGGGAAGCCTGGCCATTGTTGGCGCGCACCTGCCCGACAATGCCTTGCAGGCCCTCAGCAACCTGGTTGCAATTGCCTTGGAAAGAGCGCAAGGCCAGGAGGCGGCGAATCGTGCCGAAGCGGTCCGGCAAAGCGAGGAATTCAAGTCGACCCTGCTTGACGCGGTGGCTCACGAATTTAAAACCCCCTTGACCTCCATCAAAGCTGCCACAACCTCATTGCTCCTGGATTTCAACCAGGCCTCGGAGAACCAGAGGGAACTGATGGCAATTGTGGATGAGGAGGTCGAACACCTTAACCGGCTGGTGAACGACGCTATCCAGGTGGCACGTGTTGAGAGTGGCAAGCTGCACTTGAACTACGAGCAGCATTCCGCGAGTGCTATGATCGATGCGGCTCTCAGCCCACTGAAGTCGATGATGGAGGGCAGAGAAGTGCGGATTCAGATCAATAAAGACCTGCCCTTCGTCAGCGTAGACCATGAGCTGATAAAGCTCGCGATCCGCCATCTGGTGGATAACGCCTTGAAGTATTCGACGCCGAATACGCCCATAACCATCAGCGCCGAGGCAGTCGAAGACCAATTGGTGATTTGCGTTGCCGACCAGGGGCCGGGCATTCCTGAGAATGAGCAATCCAAAATATTTGAGAAGTTCCACCGCGGCGCTGCGGACTACGCACGGACTGCGGGCACTGGAATGGGTTTGACGATCGCGCTTGAAATTGCACGCGCCCACGGCGGCAGCATAACCCTTAAGAGCAAACTGGGAAAAGGGTCGCGGTTTTGCCTTGTGTTTCCCGCCAAGCTTGCGGAGAGCAAAGCATGAGCGCTGGAAGAATTCTGGTTGTGGACGATGACCCTCAGATCCGGCGCGTGTTGCGGACCAGCCTTAGCGCGCAGGGTTACGAGGTGGGCCATGCGCGGACCGGGCCGGAGGCTATTGCCGCTCTCTCTGCTGAAAAATACGACCTGGTCCTGCTGGACATGAATATGCCCGGCATGGGGGGTTTGGAAGCCTGCAGGGAAATCCGCTCATCCTCGGATATTGCCATCGTCATGCTGACCGTGAGAAGCACGGAAAAAGACAAGGTGAGCGCGCTTGACGCGGGCGCCGACGACTACATTACCAAGCCCTTCGGCATGCCGGAACTGCTGGCACGCATCCGCGCCGCCCTGCGTAGAGCGCCTTTCGCAACCGCGGCAGGGTTGCAGCGGGTGGTGCTGGAAGGAATTGAGATTGACCTGCAGGCCAGGCAGGCAAGCCGCTCCAGCCACAAGATCCAGTTCACGCCCAAAGAGTATGACCTGCTTCGCTACCTGATTACTCACGCCAACAGAAGCCTGGCTCATCGCGAGCTTCTGCAGGCGGTTTGGGGACCTGATTACGGCGATGAGGTGGAGTACCTGCGCGTTTTTGTCAACCGCCTGCGCAAGAAGATCGAACCCGATCCCGCCAACCCGCGCTTTCTTCTTACGGATGCCTGGGCAGGCTATCGCTTTAACCTTCCTGAATGAACAATTGCCTCGCCTTGCCGTTCCCGCGCGTTTAGAAAATCTTTACGTAACATTTATGCATTGTTTATGGAGATGCCGCTAAGCTGAGAAGCGTTGGTGCGCTATGCGCGGCGCTTTCGATGAAGACATCTCGCGTCGTCTCGTTCGGGCGATCCATCTACCGCGATGGGCCGATGAGGATTGGCCTGAGCCGATGGAGGTGAATGTTATCTATACCGGCGCGCGGGGCACTAAGGCAGCATTAAGAGCTGCTGGCGTGCTGGCCCAGGGGTTGCACGTGCGCATTAATCTGATGGTCGCCCACGCCGTACCGTACTCACTGCCTCTAAGCCACCCTGCGGTTCCGACCGGATGGATGGAGAGACGGTTGACGGAATTAGCGGGACAGGGCCTGCAGGGACCTGTGGAAACGCACATTTACTTATACCTTTGCCGAGAGGCGCGAGCGGCCATACTGAAAGCGCTCCGGCCCGCCTCGATTGTTGTGGTGGGCGGCCAAAAGCACTGGTGGCGCTCCCGAGAGCAGCGCTTGGCCGCGAACCTGAAGGCGTGCGGGCACCAGGTCATCTTTGCGGGTGCAACGTAGGAGAACATGCTGGACTTAGTTTACATCGGGATTGGCGTTTTGTTCTTCGCAGTGTGCTGGGCTTTCATCAAGGCTTGCGACCGGCTTTAGCGAGGCGGGAGTCGGGAGCGCTGCCCATCTATCGGGCCAACCGCTGACCGATCGAAGGGCAAGCTATCCCCCTGGCCTTACTGCGCCATCCGTTGAAAAGAGAACGTACCTATGGACTACGTAATTGCGGCAATTGCCGCCCTGTTTCTGTTCGGATATCTGGTCTACGCCCTGCTCCGGCCGGAGCGATTCTAGGAGGATACGATGACAGCAGTGGGCGTGATGAACATCGTGATTTACTTCCTGGTGGTTCTGGCCGTCACGAAGCCTTTGGGCCTTTACATGACCCGGGTGTTCGAGGGCCAGCGCACGTTTCTTCACCCGCTCGTGCGCCCATTTGAGAAACTCACGTACCGGATTTGCGGCATTCGTGAAGAGGCGGAGCAGCGCTGGACTCAGTATGCCTCAGCGCTGATCGCTTTAAGCCTGGCCAGCTTTATTCTGGCCTATCTCATCCAGCGCTTGCAGCATTTTCTTCCGCTGAACCCGATGCACTTCGGAGGGGGAAAGGCGCCGGCATGGGCCACGGTGATGACGCCGGACCTTGCCTTTAATACCGCAGCCAGTTTTGTCACCAACACCAACTGGCAGGCCTACAGCGGCGAGTCGACGCTTAGCTATTTCGTGCAAATGACCGCGCTAACCGTTCAGAACTTTGTCTCGGCCGCGGTTGGTGTTGCCGCGTCTGTGGCGCTTATCCGTGGGTTTGCCCGGAAGCAGGCGAAGACGATTGGTAACTTCTGGGTTGATATGACGCGGGCTACGCTATACCTCTTACTGCCGCTATCCCTTCTCGGTGCGATCTTCCTATGTTCCCAGGGCGTCATCCAGAACTTTAAACCCTACCAGACGATCCAGACTCTGGAGGGTGCTGCGCAGACGATTCCACAAGGTCCGGTAGCCTCCCAGGAGGCCATTAAGATGGTGGGTACAAACGGTGGAGGCTTCTTCAACGCCAATTCCGCCCATCCCTTTGAAAACCCCACACCGCTGACGAACTTCGTGGAGTTGCTGATGATTTTTGCAATTCCGGCCGGCCTGGTCTATCAGTTTGGCAGGATGGTTGGCGACACAAGGCAGGGTTGGGCGCTTTTTGGGGCCATGAGCGTTCTGTTCTTTGCCGGAGTCTTTATAGCCTACCCCGCCGAACAGCGCGGCAATCCGATATTGGCTAAGTTGGGGGTTGCAACCCGGCCGACGGCAGGCCAGTCCGGCGGCAACATGGAAGGCAAGGAAGTGCGCTTCGGTATTGCAGCTTCCGCCCTTTTCGCCGTGGTCACTACGGACGCCAGTTGTGGCGCCGTCAACAGCATGCACGACAGTTTTACTCCTATCGGCGGGATGGTGCCGCTCTTCAACATCCAACTCGGAGAAGTGGTATTCGGAGGTGTAGGCGCTGGGCTGAAAGGCGTACTGCTGTTCGCAATTCTTGCCGTTTTTATTGCCGGTCTGATGGTGGGCCGCACGCCGGAATACCTTGGCAAGAAGATTGAGCAAAAGGAAGTAAAGATGGCCATGCTCGCCCTTATTCTTATGGCTGCAAACATCCTGGCTTTCTCCGGCATCAGCTCCGTCGCCCGATTTGCTGGCAACGGCTACTGGAACCCGCTTGGCGCAGCCACAGCCAATGTGAACAACGCCGGGCCCCACGGATTCAGCGAGATCCTGTATGCTTATACGAGCGCCAACGGCAATAATGGCAGCGCCTTTGCCGGCCTCAACGCCAACACTCCCTGGTACAACCTGAGTCTCGGCCTCGCCACCCTGATAGGCCGGTTCCTGTTCATCATTCCGCTGTTGGCCGTCGCCGGCAGCCTGGCAGCAAAGAAAAAGATTTCTGAAACCAGCGGAACGCTTCCCACGCATGGCGTGCTGTTTGCGGGGCTGCTGATAGGCACGATCATCATTGTTGGCGCTCTTACATATTTCCCAGCCCTTTCACTGGGCCCGATCATTGAGCATTTCCTGATGCTGCAGGGGAAGCTTTTTTCAGTAACGTTATTTCAAGTGTGGAGCTAAATCCCCATGGCAACTGTAGCGGCACCTCCGGTTGGCGACGATACGACTCTGCTGCCTAGGAAAATGATGCGCTCGCGCCCGCTCTTCGACCCGCCCATTGTGAAGCGAGCAGTGCGGGAATCCTTCGTCAAGCTGAATCCTGCCACCCTGGCAAAGAATCCAGTCATGCTGGTGGTCGAAGTGGGGGCAGCCATCACGACACTGCTGACGTTGCGCGACGCCGCAGGCGGAGCCCACGGGACCGGTTTCGAAGTTCAAATCTCATTGTGGTTGTGGTTCACGGTTCTGTTTGCCAACTTCGCAGAGGCTATGGCGGAAGCCCGCGGGAAGGCCCAAGCCGATACCTTACGCAAAACCAGGAGCGAATCCCTTGCGAAGCGCCTGCTGAGTAATGGAAAGATTGATGTGGCGGTTGCTTCGCAATTGCGCGCCGGCGACGTTGTGGTATGCGAGGCCGGAGATATTATCCCTGGCGACGGCGAGGTGATTGAGGGCATCGCGATGGTGGATGAGTCCGTGATTACAGGCGAGAGTGCACCCGTCATCCGAGAGTCAGGCGGAGACCGCAGCGCTGTTACTGGAGGAACCAAGGTTCTTTCCGACAGCGTCAAGATCAAAATAACGTCCAATCCGGGCGAGACTTTTCTGGACCGCATGATCGCCCTGGTGGAAGGCGCGGAACGACAGAAGACGCCGAACGAAATAGCCCTCAACATCCTGATTGCCGGATTGACCCTTATTTTCCTGCTCGCGGTCGTGACCTTGCGGCCTTTCTCCGTCTACGCGGTAAAGTCCGCTGGCACCGGGCAGATCCCCAGCGTTGCGGTGCTGGTGTCTTTGCTGGTATGCCTGATCCCGACCACGATCGGCGGGTTGCTATCGGCCATCGGTATTGCGGGTATGGACCGTGTGATGCAGCACAACGTGTTGGCCATGAGCGGCAAAGCAGTGGAAGCCGCGGGCGATGTCAACACACTGCTACTGGACAAGACCGGCACCATTACGCTTGGCAACCGCCAGGCGGTGGAGTTTATCCCGGCTGACGGAGTAGTGGAGCGTGAATTGGCCGACGCCGCTCAACTCTCGAGCCTGGCGGATGAGACGCCGGAGGGCCGTTCGATTGTTGTATTAGCCAAAGAAAAATATGAAATGCGCGGGCGGGAATTGTCACACCACGAAGCTCGCTTTATCCCGTTTACGGCTTACACACGAATGAGCGGGGTGGACATTGGAGGTCGAAGCCTGCGTAAAGGTGCAACCGACGCCATTGGCCAGTTTGTTCGCGACCAGGGTGGAACCATCCCTCAAGATCTGATGCAAGTTTCGGACCGGATTTCGCGACTGGGTGGAACTCCTCTGGCCGTAGCGGATGGGCCACGGCTGATGGGAATCGTCCATTTGAAAGACATCATTAAAGGTGGAATGCGCGAACGCCTTGCTCAGTTACGGGCCATGGGCATCCGGTCGGTGATGATTACGGGCGACAATCCGCTTACTGCCGCTGCGATCGCAAGCGAAGCCGGAGTGGATGACTTTCTGGCCCAGGCGACACCTAAGGACAAGATGGAATGCATCAAGAAGGAGCAGTCCCTCGGCCGGCTGGTGGCCATGACCGGAGATGGGACTAATGATGCGCCCGCCCTTGCCCAGGCAGACGTGGGGGTGGCCATGAATTCCGGCACGATGGCCGCCAAAGAGGCGGGGAACATGGTGGACCTGGACAGCAACCCCACCAAGCTCCTGGAAATTGTGGCCATTGGAAAGCAGTTGCTGATTACGCGGGGCGCGCTTACCACTTTTTCCATTGCCAACGACGTGGCCAAGTACTTCGCAATCATTCCGGCAATGTTTATGGCTACCTATCCTGCGCTGCGCTACCTCAACATCATGCATCTGCATACTCCGCAGAGTGCGGTGCTGGCGGCCGTAATTTTTAACGCCCTCATCATCATCGCGCTGGTGCCGCTGGCGCTTCGCGGGGTCAAGTACAGGCCACAAGGTGCGGCAACTCTGCTGCGGCGGAATCTTCTGATTTACGGGATGGGCGGCCTGATCGCTCCATTTCCCGGCATCTGGCTGATTGACCAGTTACTGGCGCTGCTCAAGCTGGCTTAGGGAGAAAGCTCAATGTTAAAGCAGATGGGGACGGCTTTTCGTATCACTCTCTTCTTTACCGTCGTGACCGGCCTGGTTTATCCCAGTGTGATTACAGCCCTGTGCCAGTTGATTTTGCCCCACCAGGCGAATGGCAGCCTGGTTGAATTCAAGGGCCGGGTCGTGGGTTCTGCCCTGATCGGACAGAACTTTTCCAAGCCTGAGTATTTTCATCCTCGCCCTTCAGCGGCGGGCAAAGACGGATACGATGCGACTTCCTCCCAGGGTTCGAATTATGGCCCCACCAGTCAAAAGCTGGTTGACCGCGTGAAAGCTTCCGTCGTGCAATTCCACCGCGAAAACCCAAGGTTTACCGGGCTGATCCCATCCGACATTGTTACCGCATCCGGCAGTGGCCTTGATCCAGACATAAGCCCCGCCGCAGCTCAGGCGCAGGCGTCCCGTATCGCCATGGCGCGCGGCATATCGCCTGACCAGGTTCTCCAGATCATTCGCGAACATCGCGAGGGTCGTAGCCTATGGATTCTTGAAGAGCCGCGAGTGAATGTCTTAAAGCTCAACCTGGCATTGGATGGGCAATATCCAACCAAGTGACCAAACGCCCGCCGGGAAAAGAGTGCGAATCCGCTGCAGGAGTCACCGGGTATACTTCACGGAGGCGACGACTTTCAGTTTTTTCGGTTCTCCTTGATAATGGAACAGGAGGTCTCATCCGTGCTTAATTTAGCTGCGAAGCGCCCCGATCCTGAGACGCTGCTGCGGCAAGTGCAGGCCGCGGAGGAATTTGAGCGGCGCGGCCGGCTGAAGATCTTTTTGGGGTACGCGTCCGGAGTCGGTAAGTCCTTTCGGATGCTTGACGAAGGCCGACGTCGCCAAGAGCGCGGTGAAGACGTGGTGGTGGGAGCAACCCAGCCAGATACTTCTCCTGAAGCTCAGCGTGTGCTTCAAGGCATGAAGATTATTCCGCAGAAGGTAGTGGACGGGGTTGAAGTAATCGACGTGGATCTTATTTTGGGCCGGCATCCGCAGGTCTGTCTTGTGGATGGCTTGGCCTACAATAATCCACCTTCCTGCCCGCGGGCCCAACGATGGCAGGATGTGGAGCGTTTGCTCGAGGCCGGCATTTCGGTGGTCACCACGGTGAACCTGCAGCACATTGAGGAGTACCGGGCGCGGGCGGAGAAGTTGACCGGCAAAACAGTAACGGACACCGTACCGCTCAGTTTTGTGAACACAGCCGATGAAATTGAGCTTGCTGACGCTCCACCTGAAGAGTGCCTGGAACGCGCAAGCTTCACAAGCCCGCCTGTTACACCGGCGGCCATGGAGCAGCAGCTTTCTGAATTGCGCGAGATCGCCTTGATTCTTGCCGCTGATGTGGTGGATCATCAGCTTGAAAGCTATCTGGAAAGGCATGGCATTCAGCAGCGATGGGGGGCGCAGGAACGCATTCTGGTCAGTTTGAGCCCCAGGCTGGATGCTACGCGCATGATCGAAAGCGGGCGGCGCAATGCGGACCGGTTTCACGGCGAGCTGTTTGTGGTTTATGTGGCCGAAAACAGCCTGACACCTGCCGAGGCGCAGACGCTAGAAGCCAACCTCGCTTTGGCTCGAAGATTGAAGGCACAGATCGAAGTGCTGGAGGACGAAGACCCCGTGCAGGCTATCATCGATTTTGCGCATTCCCACCTCATCACGCAGATTTTTATAGGCCACGGTACTCATCAAAAGTGGTGGTGGCGGTTCCAAGGCAATTTCGTAGATCGCCTTATTCGCCAGGCTGAAGGTATTGACGTCCGATTGTTCCCCCACTAAGGACCTTCCATGACCGAGCCTGCCTTGCCTGCCCGCGGCAGCCTCAAAATTTATTTGGGCTATGCTGCCGGGGTTGGCAAGACATACTCCATGCTGACCGAAGTGCGGGAGCTGAAAACTCAGGGTGTGGACGTGGTGGTGGGATATTTTGAGCCCCACGGTCGCAAAGACACCATCGCCCTGGCTGAGGGCCTTGAAGTTGTTCCCCGTCGCAGAATTCACTATCGAGGTACGTCATTTGAAGAGATGGATACAGATCAAATCCTGCGCCGGCGACCTCAGGCTTGCGCCGTCGATGAGTTCCCGCACACGAACGTTCCCGGCTCCGAACGGGCAAAACGCTGGGAGGACGTTCTGCTGCTGCTCGACGGCGGCGTCAACGTCATGACCACCATGAACGTGCAGCACCTTGAGAGCCTGAACGACCAGGTGTGGCAGGTGACAGGAGTACGGGTGCGGGAAACCATTCCCGACTGGGTGGTCAAGCAGGCGAGCGAAGTGGTGATGGTTGACCTGCCGCCCGGCGCTCTGCTGAACCGCTTGCGTCGCGGCGTGGTTTATGCTCCGGAGAAGGCGCAACGGGCGGAACAGAATTTTTTCAAAGAATCTACCCTGGTTTTGCTTCGTGAGCTGGCCCTGCGGCAAACGGCGCACGAGCTGGACGTGCGGCAGACGGTCCAGGAGGAAGAACTGGTTACTCAGCCGGTTTCGGAGTTTACGCCTGCCGAAGCCGCTTCAAGAACAACCACCCCACAAGATCGCATCCTGATTTACGTGACTGACGATCCTTCGACAGCGCTCCTTATTCGGCGCGGACGGCGTGTTGCGGACTACCTGCATGCCGATTGCTTTGCTGTTGCGGTATCGCAAACCACCGAGGACCATGCCTTGTCTCAACAGCAGCGTGGAGCGCTGCTGAAACACCTGAACTTCGCACGTAATCTCCATATTGAAACGCGCATTCTGCAGGGTGAGAACGCGGCGCGGACATTGGTGGAGTTTGCCCGGCTGAACCAGGTCACACAGATCTTTCTGGTACGACCCCGGCGGGGCCCGGCCTGGCATTTCTTCCGCGGAGACTTTGTTCAGGAAGTGGTGCGCCTCGCAAGCGACATGCAAGTTAGCATTGTTGCCCCACTCTCAAAATCGTGACCCTGCAATTGCGCCGCAGACTAACGCTGAGTCGGGCGGGCGAAGTGCAGCGCAGGCTAAAACGGGCACCAAAGAGTTCAGCCATCCCCGCCCTCCTGACCTTGGCGACGTTGCAGGCAGATTCACCGCCCTGGCGGGCAGATTGAACTGTGATGGACCTGGTGCGCGGTAACGGCGGCAAGTGAGCGGGTTGCCACGTCAGGGTTCTTATGACTTGGGTCCTTGCGCATTGAAGAGATGATCACGATACAACACCGGTCGATGCCATCCATATGCCGGATTCGCGTTGCGGATGACGCACGAGCCCACGGCGCACAGACCACGCCGTGGCCGCCACTTCCGGCCGATGTGGCTGGGCGGTAAAGGAGTGTTTAAACCTTTGCCGGTCAAAAACCCACGGACCGTGTGGGGCGGATTGGCGCTACCCGATCTCAAAATCGTAAGCGGCCGTCTTCCCAAATGGTTCTGGAGGCCAAGCCCTAAGCGGGAGCCTGCATTGGCGCACTCACCGCCATTTGCTGCGGGGTGCTGCGAGCGAGGGAGAACAAGTCGCACATCAGAACGGCAGTCCCGGCAGTGAAAATAACTCCCGCAACCAGCCGAACTTCGAACCAGAGGCGCATCATCTGTTGCACTTGCAAGAAGTCCTGCCCCTGCACTCGCTGCAGATAAACTTGGACCACGCCGGCAATAAGCAGCGCCATCACCATGAAAATCATGCCGAAGTTGAGCATAATGAAGGCTGAAAATCCGCGGCGGTGTGTAGTGCCGTTCGGCTTGCCAGTGATTTCCGGCAGAATGGTGTACATCAGCGCTATGGCGAGCATGCCATATGCTCCCCAAAACGCGAAGTGCCCATGCGAAGCGGTGATTTGCGTGCCATGCGTCCAGCGGTTGATTTGCGGCAGAGTTTGTCCAAAGCCCCAAACCCCGGCGCCCATAAAGTGGACAAAGGCGCTGGCGCCCACCCAGGCCAGTCCAAGCGTATTGGTGGTTGTGGCCTGGCTGCGCAGGCGCAGAAACGAGCGGCCGGCATCCACCAGCATCATCAAAATGGGAATGGGTTCCATGGCGCTGAATACCGCTCCCCACCAAAGCCAGTAATGCGGGGTTCCAATCCAGTAGTAATGGTGGCCGGTGCCGATAATCCCCGTGATCAATACAAGGCAGACCTCCGCGAATACCCAGTTTTCCATGCGCTGGCGGGAAACACCGGTCAGTCTGATCAGGCACCAAGCGACCAGCGCCGCAGCGATCAGTTCCCATGCGCCTTCAACCCAAAGGTGGATGACCCACCACCAGAAAAAGTATTGCACGCTCAGATTGGCGATGAACGGAATCCCAAACAGAAACATGACGGAGAGCATCACCATGCCGGCCAAGAGTGTGGCGCTGGTGCGGGTAAGCTGGTGGCCGTTGCGGAACATGGTCATGGCGATGTTGTAGAGAAAAATGAGCGCGCCAATGACGATGGCAATCTTGATGATGGTGGGCTGCTCCAGAAAAGGCATTCCGAAACTCCATTGGAACACATAGCCCACCACGGCGGTCACGCCGCTTACCAGCAAAATACCCAGCTGCCAGCGTGCCAGCCGCACGCTGTAAAGTTCGGCTTTGATCTCATCGGGCACCATGTAATACGTGGCGCCCATCAGTGCCAATAGCAACCAGAAAACCAGCAGGTTGATGTGAATGGCTCGCGCCACATTGAAGGGCAGAATGTGGAGCAAGGGATCATAGTTCCAAATGTATTTGACGCTGCCCACAAGTCCCAGCAGCACCTGCAGCAGGAACAAAGGAAGCGCCGCCAGAAAATATTCGCGCGCAACTTTCTGTGACTGGTATTGCATGATTCCTCCGGCTACTTCAGGCTGGCAAGATACCTGGCCAATTCCTGCTTTTCTTGCCCGGGAAGCTGGGCAAAACTCGGCATAACGGAATTTGGGTTATGGATGCGAGGATTATTAATTTGTACCAGAATCCAATCCTGAGAACGGCGAGCGCCGACGTGGGTCAGGTCGGGACCAATTTTACCGCCGTTGCCGTTGAGTACGTGGCAGGTGTTGCAATGCTCGCGCACAAAGATTCCGGCCACGCCAGTCTGGCTGTCCGCGGCCACTTCGGGGCTTGGCGGCCAGTCGTTGGTGTCGACTTCGCTCACCCACTTCAGATAAGTAACCAGCGCACCTATCTGCTGATCAGAAAGCCGGAAGTTGGGCATCTGCCGCTGATTGGGAAACATGGCCTCGGGGTCTTTTAAGAACTGCCGCAGCCAGGCATCGCCGCGAACGGTGTAGGCTTTTGTGACGTCGGGCGCGTAGTAGCCGCCAATGCCCAGTATGGTATGACAGTCGTTGCAATCGTAGTGTTGCCACAAGCGTTTGCCTGCCACCACTTCCGGCGAAATTTGATCATCGTGAGTGCGCGCTGCCATCCGGTGCAGGGAATCGACTGTCATCACCACAAACGCGACGCTACAGAGCAGCGTGCCGACCCACAGGGATTTTTCCTTCCAACCTTTCATGATGCCTCCCGGTCGAATCAAAGGATTGTGAGGCAAGGCTTCGCCGCTACCGGGAATTCAACCTTGCCATGCACGCCGGGCGCGGCGACCATGCTCATTACGGGCTGCGCCGGCGTGGCTGCAAACCTGTAGGCGCGGCCTTGGTGACGAGCATGCTAAGCTGAGGGTGGAAGGCGGACTATGACTTTAGTCACACAGAAAAGAGTTTGTCGCCAGGGGTCGATTGGGGCGCACGGCGTGCGGGTGCCGTAGCGGTTTATCTTCCAAAAAAAGCTTCCAATTTGCTTAACTGCTTTTCCGCAAGGTCCATGTAGTGCGCGGCGGACTTCGAGTTATTGGCAGCCAGTGCCGCATCTGCCTTATCCATGTAACCCTCCATCAGGTTTTCGGAAGCGACGATATCTGGACGCAGTCCAAGCCCGGAAGCGGCTTCCTGCTGCTGCATGTTCTGGTAGGTGCTCTTAATCGCGTTGGCGCGCGCCGCGAGTTTATCCATGCGATCCTGCAGAGCCGCAACCGCAGCAGCGTCGCCGGCCGGGCCATTGCCGCTGCCTGCGGCAGTCTGAACAGGCTGCGAAGCAGGCTGGGCAGACGAACTTAGGCCTGCCGCAGTCGGGTTTTGCTGCGAGGTTGTTGCGCTTGCGGAGGCTTGGCTCTCCGTTCTTGGCTGGGCATTCCGGACGCCAGGCTGCAAGGCTTTTGTACTGGTTGGGTGGCTGGTGCTCGCTCGGCCAGCGTTGGCAGCGCCGCTCGCGGAATTAGACGTGCCTGCACTCGCAGGATTGCTACTGTCAATATTGGCAGATCCTGCCGGAACGGCGTTTGACGAATGGGCAGAGCCTGCCGTGCCTGAGGGCAATGCTCCAGGAGCACCGCTCGTTTCTTGCGGCTGTGGTTGATTGATTACAGGGCTCGGCATTTCCGCAGGAGCCGCAGTGCCGTGCGCGGCCCGCGTCTTGTACCATCGTGGCAGTTCTATGGCTGCACCTATCATTACCAGAACCGCAACCATTGCGCCCGCGGTCATGTAAAGTCCGCGATAGGGTGGTGAAGAACGCGGTTCCGAGGCTGCGGATACAGGCGGCGTATTGGAAGGTTGAAAAGCAGCGGGCTGCGCAGCGACAGGCTGGGCAGAAGCAATCTGTGGAGGACGAGGGGCCTGCGACCCAAAGGGCGTGGCAGTCGGTTGTGCCGTCGCGGCGGGGCTTGCTGCGGCCACAGACGCCGGCGTTGTAATGCCCACGCTGGATGCATCGAAGGCGCTTGGATTGATTGCGATAGGCTCAGTAGGCGCGGCTTCGAACAGCGGCGTGGGCAATGGCGCGGGGCTATGTGGGGTTCCTTCAACCACGGGTAATGGTGTGCTGGCAAGCATGGTTTTATCGGCCACGGGCGGCGGCTCGTTGCTTACCAAGATGTTTTCCGGCATGGGCGCCTGCCCCTGCGCGGCGGAGCGCATTGCGTTGCGAAACGCTTCCGCGCTTTGAAAGCGCTGCTCAGGGTCTTTGGCCAGCGCCATCAGGATGACGTCGCTTAACGGTTTGGGCAATCCAGGGTTCAACTCAAACAGCGGGCGCGGCTGCTGCAAAAGGTGCGCCGTCATTAGAGAATACTCGCTGGTGCCGTCAAAAGGGCGTTTGCCCGTGAAAATCTCGTAGGCGGAAACGCCCAGCGAATAGAGGTCGGAGCGGGAATCGGTGTGCTTGCCTTCCAGTTGTTCCGGTGAGATGTAGTACAGCGAACCGAGCGTTGTGCCGGTACGGGTAAGCCCCATCTCTGTGGACGCTTTGGCAATGCCAAAATCCATCAGCTTCAAGTTGCCGTCGCGGGTCAGCATCATGTTGGCGGGTTTGATGTCGCGATGGATGACGCCGCGCTGGTGGGCGAAACCAAGGGCATCCAGGGCCTGATCCAGGTAGCTGGCGGCTTCCGCCACGGGCAATGGGCCCTGCTGCAGCCGCTCGCTAAGGGTAAGGCCCTCCACAAACTCCATGATCATCAGCAACTGGTTTTCGGTGCGCAACGCGGTGTGAAGGGCGGCAATGTGCGGATGCTGCAGGCTGGCCAGAACTTTGATCTCATTCAGAAAGCGTTCAGCCAGTTCGGGCTGGCCCGCCAGGTCCGGCAGCAGCACCTTCATGGCTTCCACGCGATCCGAGATGAGATTCTTTACCTTATAAACCTTGCCCATTCCCCCAGCGCCCAGCACGCTGAGCACTTCGTAATCGAAAACGCGGCTTCCAGGTTGAAGGTCCATGGCATGACACCTCAATTCATCCCTGCATTCGGACTCAGTATTCGTGCCCTGCGCCGTCCATAGCTATTGCTGCGGAAGATTCCTGACTGCGTCTCCCACCTTGGCCGGCATGCTGCCCGTGAATTGCCCCTCGGAAGACAAGTCCTCCACCTCAATCACCTTGACCTGGCCCACTTGGTTTTCAATGGTTCGAATCACCTTGCCGCTTGAGGGATCACGCACATCACGGACCTTACGGAATACGCCGAGCACATCCCCAACCTTCACGCCGGCGTGGCTGCCCACGTTGAGAATAAGCGGATTCCCGGAAGCGTCAGCAACCAGACCCTGAATTGTCCGCACCACGGTGGGCATCTTGGTGGAATCCTGGTCAAGCTGCTGGGCCACGGAGTTCACGGCCTGATGAACCGCCTCGCCCAGCAGGGTGTTGGCAAAATTACTGCTGCTCATGTCGTAGTTGCCGCCAGCAGCCCCGCTGCTGCTTCCCCCCGCGCCAAGAATAGAGGCTCCGGAGCGCGACGATTGCCCCTTGCCATCGGCCACAGCTAATATTTGGCTGGTATTAACATCCACAATGCGAGCGGAAATGGCGACGACCGCCTTCGCATTCCGTTTTTGAATGCCACCAATGCCAAACTTGCCGGTGAGCCCGCCCAGCGCACCTCCGCCAATGGTGCGGGTTTGATCGTCGCGGCCAAACTGCGTGATGCTGCCGATGACGATGGCGTCAGCCCCCAATACTCGTCCGATTTTGGCGGCGGTTGCCGGGTCAGCGCGGTAACTGTTGGAAAAATTCTGCTCGGCTATTACCTTATCCAAGGCGTTGCGCTCCACCACGGTGTAAACCCCGGAGCGCACCAATCGATCAACCAGAAGGTCGGAGATGCCTTTGCCCACATCCTGATTCGTCCCGAAAATGGAGTCTACATAGCTCTGTACGGTTCCGTAGTCGAAATTCAGCACGACCAGCCGTTTCTTTTGCTGGGAAACACCTGGGGATGCAAAGATAAATAAGGCAATCAGGGCAAACGAAAGACGCTTCATGGCGGCCACTCCTTCGGGTTGCAATGTCATTTCCGGCTCGGCATTATTCTCAGCCGGTACCACCGGCCAAACATGTACGGGGATCTACCTTGTAAGTGGATCATAATCCCCCATCGAGCAGGAATCAACTGCAACCCCTCACACGGCCGGGGATGGCGAAGGACTTTAGGTAACGTGCTGCCGCCCGCTGCCCGCGCCCCGCCCACGATGCACACGCTTGCGGTGTTTGAGGGTTGTGTTGATAAGGAGCCAGACAGAAAGTGGTAAAGGTACCCGGCCAGGTTCTGTTGAAGGTTGTCTGCGCCTATGGCAGCGGCTCAGGCCAAGAAAGTCGTTGGGGGGAAACCATGATTGCATCCTCTGGGGGCCAATTTGGAATGCGAGAAGTCTTCGGAAGGGAAACTGCCTGAGTCAGCGAAACACCATAAAAGGCTAAGGCGCACCTTTGAACAAGGTACACACCTCACCGCGCACTTCGGGGGAGATTGATCCTCGAGGGTCGTGCTAAACAATAAACAACGTTTTTGTGTCGAACCCTACGCCGCTGAGCTCAATCACTTAGGACTGCTTTTTGCAAACTTGACGACGTATAGTCCCTGGCGCCATCGCACTGACAAGCGTTGTCGGGCTGTCAGAATACATCACCGTAATTATTTAGCGGCACTTAAACAGGACCGAGCGCACCCGGCGCGTTTTTGGCTCTTAGCGTGTCCCGCCGCTAGGCGCCCCGGATGGCTGTGGCTGAGTCTGGTTGTCAGCAGACGCCATCTGCGGAGCCAGAACTTTTACTTCAACTCGCCGGTTCTGCTTGCGGCCGGAAATGGTTCTGTTACTGGCGGCAGGCTCGTCCTCGCCATAGCCCAGCACGTGGATCTTAACCAGCGGAACGTGGGCATTCTCAGTCAGGTAGCGCACCACGGCGTCGGCGCGCCGGCGGCTCAGCTCCAGATTGTATTGAGCGGGGCCGGTCTTGTCCGTAAAGCCTTTTACGTCGATCTCATAATGCTTCAATTGCGACAAGGACTGGCTGAGCGCGTCGAGCTTCTGCTTTTCGTCATCCGACAGATTGCTCTTGTTAAAGCCAAACAACACCGTGTCTGTCTTCACAGCCTGATAGTTATCAATGTTGTCGATCGCGGTCTGAGCTGCCGTCGCCTTCGTCACGCCTTTATCCGCGGTTTGCTGCGCGGTTTGGGCAGCACTGGTAGCTTGACCGGCATGCTGATCCGCCTCAACAGCCTGCTTGTTTGCCGCTTCAGCCTTGGCTGCCGCGTCGGAGATTCCACGTTCCGTTTTGGCGTCAAGGTCGGTCACACGGCTATCAACCTTATCGGTCTTCTGGTCAACGTTGTGAATTTTCGCCTCCATGGGCTGAACCACTTTGGTTTGCACCCACTTTTTCGTAGCGCAACCTGCGCTGCCCATGATCAGCGCCAAGGACGTTCCCACGACAATGGTTCGATAATAGTTACTGGTCATTCGACCACCTCGGTGACAGTTGTCTTGTAATCCTCTCAATCTCGTCTGATAAAACAGGCATTCGGATTGCCAACCGCGCAAAACCGTATCTTCTAGAGCCCGCAGGACGCGCAAAGGCGAAAGCGGGCGGGCGCTAGGGAGTTTTTCCGGTGTGTTATAGATTTTTTACGCAACCACAGGCAGCCGTCTCCAGACGAACTGGCGCCGCAGTTTATTGGCAATCATCTACTCGATTGGCACTGATGATGGAAATGGTAATACCGGGCCGGCGGCTGCCGTGGACGGCTATGGCCATCCTCAGCAGCCACAAGCCCGACGAGGGAGGTAGAGCCTAACTGTGCTTGCCGGCTAAAGTCAAAAACCGACAACCGTCGTGCCACGGAGTCTGGTGGGGCCGCGCCAGAAGCCGCAAGCGCGGCTGCGCATGTCTGCCTTAAGGCTTACAGAGCAATTATTGCGCGGCACGATGACCAGCTTTCCGTTGCCTTGTCTTATAGTGACGCGGCATGGCAAAGCGTTTCACCTTGATTTTGTTCGCGCGGGCGCCTTGCCGGCCCTGAACGTTCGATGCTGTGGGGGTGCGGGGCCGGAGCCAAGCGCATCGGCAAACACCTCAAACGGCGCCCAGTAATAGGGCTTGTGAAAGGCTCCGTCCGAATGCAGCAGCGAGAGTTGCGCGGCCCGCAAAGCGCCGGCCGGCCCCTGGCCGCTCAACAGACCGGCGTACAACCCCGCCATCAGGCCGGCAGTAGAGTTGTCGTCCACTTCCCACAGCCCGGCGATCACGTGGCGCGAGCCGGCGCGCAGAAACGCCCACGCAAGGCCCACCAGACCTTCTCCGGCATACGACCGCGCGCCTGCACTGCGACAGGCGGAAATGGTGACCAGGTCGGCGCGAACGGGCAGGTCCATGACATCGCGTGCGTAGAGTTTGTATTGATCGTTGTGCCTGGAAAGGATCACGGCGGAGTCGAGCGGCTCCGCGCGATTGGCCACCGCGTGCGCCGTAAAGTGGATGAACCTGAAGCTGGAGGGTTGTGACGCGGCGTAGGCGTCGGGCGTGGCGGCGGCCCCGGTATACACCACCTCGCGCGCGCGCGGAAAGCGGCCTTGGATCTGTTCAATTTCCCGGCTGGCGCTCGCAAGCTGTGGATAGAGTTTGGGGTCGGGGCTGTCAGGGTTGCCAATCAGAAGCAGCGAATCCGGCAGCCGGCGGGCCGGATGAGCGCGCTGCGCCAGCGTGGCGAGCGATGGAACAACAGAAAGGGTTACATCTTCCAGCCAGTAATGGGGCGACGGTTGCGGAACGGGAAGCGAGGCGAAGTTCAGATTATAGAGCGCGGCATCCGGCTCAATCGCCACGCGCGACCCGGGCGGTATCAGGGCGCGCGCCGGCTCAAGCAGCAGGCGATAGAGCTCCGCTCCGGCCGGGTTGGCGGTTGCCAGCGGGTCTTCCAACGCCGTGATAGCCCGGGCGTATGCGTCAGTAAGCTGAGTCACCTTATCCGCCGCGGGCAAGGTGAAGGTGGTAAGGCCTGTGGGTGTGACCACCCAAAGGAAAGATCGCCGCGGCGCCAGCCAATAGGCCAGCAGTACGGCGTGCGAACGTCGCGCCAACGCGCGCAATTGCGGCAGCGTCACGGCCAGGGCCACCGGCCTGGCAGACTGAAGTTTTTCCGCCAGCAGGCGGGCGCGGCTGCTTTCCGCCACCAACAGCGCCTGTTCCATGCGCCCCTGCGCGGCCAGAAAATCCACGTAATCCTGATAAAAGCGGATCATGCTGGAAAGGTACGTGAGGCGGTGCTCATCGCGCTGCAGGCCGGCGCGGCTGGCATTGATGAGGGCCAGGGTCTTTTGCCATTGCGCCTCGGCCTGCCGTGCATGCCCGGAGTTGACCAGCAGCCGGGCAAAGCCGGAGCGCGCCTGAATGACAATCGAAGGGTCGCGCAGGCTGCCCGCGCCCTCAGCGCCCGCAATCACGGCGTGATACGCATCCTCCGCAGCCGCCGGCTGGTTTTTCAGCTCCGCAAGCCGCGCCGTGTTCAGCACCGGCCACAAGCGTTCCATGGGATTGTTCATCTGCTGCTGCAGCGCCAGCGCCTGATCGTTGTACCGTTTTGCCTGGTCAAGCTGCCCCTGGCGGATGGAGGTGGTGGCCAGGTCATAGAGCCAGTTTGCCATCCAGTAGCGGTTGCCGGCGCGCCGGGCGGCTTCAAGGGCCCGCTTGTAATAGCCTAGCGCTCTTGCTGGATCGCCGCTGCCGGCGGTGGCGTCGCCCATTCTGCCCAGGCTGATCTGCAGGTCAAGCCACAGGTGCGCCCGGGCGGTAAGCTGGCTGGCTTCCTCGAACAGCGGAATCGCCTTCTCTTCATCGCCAAGCTGGTATTCGCAATAGCCCAGATTATCCAGGGTGCGGGCCGTCAGCCGGGGCGAGGGAATCTTTCTGAAAAGCGGCAGAGCCTGATCGAAAAAATCGATGGCCTCGTCGTAGCGCGCGTCATTCATGCGCACAAAGCCCAGCGTGCCCAGCGCGGAGGCCTCCAGGTAAACATCGTGCTGCTGCCGCGCCAACGCCAGGGCGCTGCGGAAGTCCTGTTGCGCGCCGTCCAGATTTCCCAGGCGCACCAGACTGTCCCCCTGGCGCAGCAGCGTCTCCGCCAGCAGCGGGATAAAGCCCTGGCGCCGGGCAATCCGGGCGGCCTGCTGGAAATAAGGCAGTGACCCTTCCCAGTCAGAGACGTTGGAGGCCGCCCAGCCCAGGTCCAGCAGTTGCCGCCCCCGCAACTCATCGAAGGCGGGCGCGGCGGGCATGTCGCCGGTAAGCAGCTTTACAGCCGGCGCGGCGTTGCCCTGGCCCAGCAGCACCTCAGCCTTCAGCAGGCGAAATTTCCACACCCATAGCGCATCGCCGCGCTTTTCGGCCTGGCTCAATCCCTGGCCGGCAACGGCCAGGGCGCGGGGCGCATCGTCCTGGCGCAGCAAGCGTTGCCCCTGCGCGTACACTTCCTCCGGCGCCGCGGCGCGCTGGCGTCCGCAGCCGGCAACACTCAGCAGAATCAGCAGGCACCCGGGCAGCATACCCGGCCGCCTTTGCTTGCCCATCCAATCCCTGGCGCGAAAGCTCTACGGGTAGCCCTCGCCGTCGCCGGAAATGCTGGCAACCGTCATGGCGCCGTTCACCGGGCAGCCCAGTTCAACCCGGATCATGGTCAAATTGCGTGCGTACGGTTGAATCAGGTATTCCCCCAGATAAACCGTGCCAAAGTGAGGGACAACGATCATGTTGCCCTTCACCTTCAATTCGCGGCAAGCCGTTCGCACCTCCTTCACCAGGGAGCACATCAGTTTGCCGCGCGGTGGGGGAAGCGGCATCTCCTCCTGGCCGTGCAGCGCGACGCGCCTCAATTCTTTGTCGCTGGCCAGCCGGGCGCAGATGCGGTCGAAGGTGTCGTGCTCGGAAAAGGCGGCGGTGTCCAGTTCCACGTGCACCGCGCAGCCGCCGATGCGCAGGTTCTGGAAGGCGCTGCCCAGCGGAATAATCGACGCCTGGCTGTCCTCAAGCGTGTGCTTTGAGGTCAAATGCGCCGACACCAGGTCCACCGTGACCTGGTTCAGGATGTTCAGCTTCTCCACCGTGGCATTTACCAGTGTGTTGTAAACCTTTTCGTGCGGATCGTAGCTGCCGGTGGCGAGCGTGGCGGCTGAAGCAAACGAAGCGATCTGTTTGTAACTGAAGTTTTCCACGCGCGCGGCTGAATAGCCTCCGGTCACGGGCAGCGTGCTGGCGGATTGAACCTCAATCAGATCGTTGAAGGGAAGGGTAACGCTCCCTGAAAAGCCGGCCGCCTGGGCATGGTACAGAAACCTTTTTTCCACAAACCCTCCTATCTATATTGAAGCGTGAACGCGTACCGTCCCAATTCCCCGGCAGGCGCGGCGGCGTTGTGCACCACCAGAGTGTACTCACCCGCCGGAAAGCGGGCCGGGTCAAGCAGCAGATTTAAAGTGTCGCCCGCTGCCGGCCGCGCCACCTGAAGCGAAGCGCGCACGGCGCCCGCAGCGTCAAGAATATCGCAGCGGTAGGCGGCAGCGCTTTCTACCGGCAGGTCAATATAAAGGGTGAAGTGCTGTGCGGCGCGTGGTGCTGCAATCACCTGCGCGCCGCCGCGTGACTCGGCGCGCAACGCAAAAGCCTGCACCGGCTGCACGGCGCTTGACGCCGCCAGTTGCCGGCGCAGGCCCGGAATGGTGACCAACTGCTGATAGCCCGCCACCAGCAGCAGCGCCATGGCGGCCAGCGCCGGAATCAGGCGGGGCGCGGCCAGCCAGTCACGCAGCCGGCTGGAGCGCCGGCCAGCGGCTTCAAGCGCCCGGCGCTGCTGCCGCTCGCGGAAGACGGCGCGGGAATTATCCGCCAGCATGGCGTTGGAGGCAACGGCCTCCGCGCACTCCCGGCAATCAAAAAAGTGTTCTTCAAAAGCCTCGCGCTCCGGGCCTTCCAGCTCGCCCAGCAAATAGCGCTCCGCGGCGTGAAACTGCAGGGCTTCCTGGTGTTCCATAAATGTCTCCGCGCCTCTCGCCGCGGCCAGTGGATTCCGCCCCATCCATGAAGTGGGTTCACTCCAGCTCACGGGATGGCGGCCTCAACCTTCCGCAGCGCCGCTTTAAAGTGCAGCCGGGCGCGGAACAGCAAAACCCGCAGGTAATTGCGATCCACACCCATCACGCGGCAAATTTCCTGCTTGTCGGCGTCCTCGTAAAACAGCATTTTCAGAATGTCCCGATCAACCGGCGCCAGCCGCTCCAGCACATTTTCCACCGCCTGCTTTCGCTCCTCGTTTATCAGTTCCTGGTGCAGATTGCACGCTTTGTCTTCGGGCTCGCCTTCGTCTTCAGGCAGCGGGGCATAGCGTGCCTGGGCCCGGAACGATTCAAACAGCACGTTGTTACACACCGAATTCACAAACGCTCCCAGGCGCTCGGGATGCTGCAAGCCGCCCTTTTCGCGCAGCGTCCGCAGCACACGCAAAAAGGTCTCCTGGCGAATGTCATCGATCACCGCGGCGGAGCGCACGCGGGAGCGCAGCTTCAGCAGCAGCAGCTTGCCGAAATAAGCGCTAAAATGCTCTGCTACGGAGGCGTCGCCTTCGGCAAGAAGCCGCACATAATTCGCATCAAAGGGGTAGTTTTCCAAGGCTGTTGCAGTGCGCCCATAGTATAGGCTTGGCAAACCGCAACTCGCAACCCCTGTGCCGCAGTTGTGGTTGGAACCTCGCCGGCGCTTTGCGCCCAGCCCCGGGATGGCTGGGCTTCCGGCGGCATGGCGATTAACACTTGCCAGGACCGCGTCAGCCGCCATCTGGCTCCCCGAACTTATGCCCGGCTCCAACTGAACTTGCGCCACGCTCCCTCCTTGTATTAACTCCGCCCGTCAGTCCGCTGCCCGCCCTCTTAGCCGGGCAGCCAGCCGCGCCAGCAAAAATGCTGAAAGCGTGCTGAAAGGGTCCGCGAACAGTCGCGAACCCTCCAGCATGACCCCCATGAACATCGCGGCGGTGCAATACCTGACGCAATACCAGGGGCTGAATTTGCCCCACACGCTTGCGCTGCGTTGCCCCTTTGGCTGCATACCATGTAGTGATCGCGGCGAAACAAACGTTTCTTCGCCGCGTGATTCCGGCACGCCGAATCGGTCAGTTTCGGCAGTTTAAATTGGTGGTCAGGTGGCAATTTGTGCGTATATGGAATCCCATTGAGAGTGCGGATGAATGCCGCAGCGATACCTCATCGTCTGCGCCCGGCTGAGAGTGCCGGACTTTGAATCTTGAATCTGCCATGCCGCCCGCGAGAAGGGCCCGCCGATTGGCCCTTTAATTCCCCGGCCCAACGCGTATTTTAATTTCTCTTTGTTTTCAGTCAGATACATTTTAACGATGCCTCATATCCCATTTGTTTTCAGCAAGATTGGGGTCGATTGGGTTCGATTTTTAGCAACTTGTTTGTTTTCAATCATGATTGGGTTCATTTCGTAAAAAAAATGATAATTATGGGTAATTTCAATCATCGGCTGCGGGCGCGCCAGTTCGGCCGGATCCTTGCTCAACTCGTCCAGGCATCCGGCGCCCGGATGCACTCGGAACGGACGAAGTGCGGCATGGCAGCCGCTACGCACGGCGTTGCGCGAGGAGCGCGCCTTGCCCGCCCGGGTACGCGGACCTTGGGATTCACGGGTGTTCAGACGGCTGGCGTGCAAACGGGCAGGGGAAATCGGAAAAAAATCCATGGCAAACTCCCGTCAAGGTAAAACATACCCACAGACGCAGGCATAACGAGGGGTTTGCCCGAGGCGGAATAGGTTATATACAATATATTATCTACATGTATAAGTGTCAAGGGAAAAAAATAGGGAAGGGCCGAGAGGCCAGCGGCGCTGGCCCTACCGGTTCAGGTCCGAGCGGCCCCGGCCCGCCATCCGGCGCGCAGAAAACCGTCGTTTGGTCGATCTTGCTTTCGCGGAATGCTCCTCACCAGGGCCGGAACTGCGGGGTCAGCGGATCGACTCGATCTCGATGCCAAGGTCGAGGCGGCGCCACGCCTTATCGGCCGTAACGGCCCGTATGCGCCGCTCGCGGGCCAGCGCGAGACAGGCGCGATCCCCCAGCGAAAGTCCTGTGGAGTGGGTGTGCGGGAAGAGTGCTGCTGCGATCACGGCGTGCTGAGCAGAAAAGTCAACCACTTCGATTCCCGTCGCCAGAAGCTTTTCCGCAATGAACGCCGCATCCTGGCCGGCGCGCGCGAAGCGGCCCAGCACCTCCGAGAAGGTCACCGTGGAGATGCAGGTTTCATCCAGGAGTTCGCCGACGCGCTGGTGACCGCGCTCGCGCAGCATGAAGGCAAGGAGCGCTGAGGCATCCAGTGCGATCATTGGCGGCTTTCCTTACGCGCTTCACGGCGCCTCTCCCTGATCAGCTCATCCGTGAGCCGGGGCGGGTTGCCTTTGAATAAGCCGGAGATGAAGTTCTGCAAGGAGGCTGGATCAAGTGGCTTCCCGGTCTCACCCCGCACCGCCTCCGCCAGAATGCAGCGCGCCTCGGCTTCCATGCTGCGACCCTTGCGTGCGGCCCGAAGGCGCAAGCGCCTGCGCACCGACTCGGGCACGTTTCGGATATTTAAGCTCGCCATGATGCAATGATAGCACTGCTAGCATCCGGCAATCCATACCGTTGATGGACCCATGAGTGGCTTCGTTTGCCGGCCGCCACACCCGCTGTTACCTCATGTCACTTTGTTGAAGAACGTTCCGGGCGTGTCATGCAGAGCGAAGCGAAGCACCCCAGCAGGGGTAGAATCAAGGGAATAACCGGATCTTTCGTCGCCGTAAACGCGGCTTCCCAGGATGACAAATTCCAGGGTTTTTCAACGGACAGTTAAACTCCGGGCTTCGAAGGGAGGAGCTTTGTCTCGGGCTTTGTCTGCAGGTTTCCGGATTCGTCAAGAGTGTACACCTCGCGCCGCACCGCATTCTCGGTGAACCCAACTTCGCGGCACGCCGGAAATCCAGCCTTCAGAAGCTCCGTAACCATAAGGCGCAGGGCTTCGTCGGGTGGGGTTGGGGATGATGCAGGCACTTTAAGAACCACCCAGTACTGATAATCCTCGTAACCTTCGTCACTCTCGCGAGCGACCTTTACCTTGAAATCGCCGATCGTGCCTGAATAATAGACTCCTTGCGGGTAATTCTCGCTGTCGCGTTCCTCAAATGCGGAGATGGAGAGGGCACGAAACACTCTTGCGGCTGTTTCGTTAAGCGCAAATTGCGACCGGATGTGAACGATTTGTGTGGCCATCGTGCCTCTCTTTTCTCCTTCCTACTTTCTTATCGCTGTTCATCTTCTGCTCTGACCGGCTCAACTATCCTCGCAAGTGTACGCGATGTGGTCCTCATCGAGTGCCGGAGCCGAGCTTTTGAAGGCGCCCGCTGTGGTTTCCCGTTTCAAAGTTCCAGTCCACTCTTCGCTCCATTCGGCGATTTTGGGATAATTTGACTCTATTTTGTCCGGGTGAAAGAACTTTGCCGCGCTTGGGGCGCAAGCCAGGCGTTTGTCAGTTACAAAGAACACATCCAGGTCACTCGTCCCTTTCCCCTTTTTGTCGAAGTAATGCCCGGGTTTATTGGGGTTGTTAGAGTTAAAGGTGGCTGCTGTGCCGCGAACTCCGACCGAGGAGCAGGAAATTCCAGAGTTTGCCACTGCGGCGCAAAGGGACTGCATGCATTGTTCAAACTGCTCCTTGTCTCTGAATCCCATGGGGTAGCCTCGGGCCATCGGGCTGGGTGATGGGCAGGTGGCAACGGCCCTGCTTGGAGTGCCGCTCCTCGGCGCGACTACCGCGCGTGGAGTGACGCTTGGCAGCGGGGGGCTGGAAACAGTAGTGACTGGAGTAGTGGATGGTGACGTCCCGGGAGAAGGACTCGCAAGAGAGGGTGGCTTGGCAGTTCCGCTGGTGGTGGGGCTGGTTTTCGCCACGTCCGCCCACGACTTGCCCGTGGCGGGCTTGCCTGATCCCGTTCCTCCTCCACTATACGGTGGGCCGCCTGTACTCACAACTTGACTCCGCTGGCTTCAACAATTTGCCGCAATAAGGTGATTTTGGCGTCCGGGCTCAAATTCGCCGCCGCCAACGTTGGTGCGGCCCATTCCGACTTAGGGAAATCATCGCCGTACATGACCAGGAGATCGAGAAACGTCGCCACATGAACCTCTTTTTCAAATTCATATTTTTCAGCCTGGCTGCGCACCTTGTCGACGAAAGTCAAAAGCCGCTCCGGGGCGAGATCCTTGAAATTTGCAGGGAAGCGCTTCGCGGCATATTCCGCCAGCTTGACGTTTGCCTGGAGGCGGCAATGTTTTTCGAGTTCTTCCAATTGCTTTGGGTAAATTGCCAGCATGGTTTGGTTCACCGTAACGACGGAGTTGCCTGGCCGTCGTGCGACCCTCCAGGCACAGGGCCATTCGCCGGTTGCGGTTCAGGCGGCGCAAGCAGGAACTGGCGCACTCCCACACCCAGGCCCTTGTTGGAATATCTCAGCAGCGCTTCCGGTTTCTCATCTTCAGCCAGGTAATATTTTACCGGTCCGAAAAACTCATTAAATTGTTCCGGCAGGCAGGTGGGTAAAAAAAGACGCAGCACGCGCGGATCGTAAAATCGAAAATAGACCTGTTTGCCGTCAGGCAGCTTCACCATAAGGAAATGGCGCAAGTGGCGGCGCAGGTCGGTGAAAGCCAGGCCGCAGGTAAGGTAGACGCCCCAGCTTTTGCCCCAGCCTTCGTTCACCAAATTTTCCAGCAGCTTTGATTCGGGCAACAGGCGAACTAGGTAAGGGGAGAACAGAGTGAGTTCGGCTTTCGGCTGACCTTCGAATAGCGATTCATACTGCGCGCCGCCCGCAAGCGCGCCGGCAGCGGGCGGCTGCGGCTTTGGCGGCGCTTTGCTTTGCGGGCCGGGCTCGCCAGGCTGGCTTCTGGCTTCCTCTCTCGCCTCGAACAGCAATTTGTAGATGTTCGGCGACCGGGCGCCATCCAGGACGGCGTAAAGCGGCTGAAAATCCTTGCGCAGCATCGACAGCAGCCGTTCTTCGGGCGTCGAACCTTCAGGCAAATTTCCAACCGCAGCGCCCTTCGCGATATCGGGGCCGGGCGCCGCAGTTTCACTCTCAATATGCAAGGCAAACCGGGTTTCGCCGGCGGCGATCTGGGCTCCGTCGCGGAGAATCGCCGCATCGATTCTTTGCCCGTTTACCAGCGTGCCATTCCGGCTTTTCAGGTCGCGAATCCGGCAATCGTTTTCGCCGCATTCCACCTCGAAGTGAACTCCGGACATCTGCCTGTCGTCGGGAAACGCCACGTCCGCCCTGGAAGTCCGGCCCAGCCGCAAAGGCCGCCCGGGCTCCAATCGAAGCTTTTTTCCGGCCAGCGCGCCCGTAAGGATTTCCAATTCGATCTGCATGCGTCGGGTTCTCGTTCTCCCCTCCTGAAACCAGCCTTTCAGGGGAAAGCTTCTTCGTTCCGCTCAGAATGAGGAACTGCGCCAGGAATGGCAGAGGGCCCAGGCCCGGAATGACCAGCCGTCCATTGAACTTTCTCACCCGGCAGAACCTGCCGCGTTGGTCAAGCTCTCTCAACCCGGGCAAGGTTCGATAAACGGCGTGCCATTCACCGCGCCTTGTGCCAGAGCCGCAGCCGGCGCGGACTTCATCGCCTGAGCCGCGGATTCCATCACCGTTTGCCCCACCAGCTTGAACTGCGTGATTACGCTTGAATCCGTGCGGCCTTGGCCGGCGGTGATGCCTGAGCCGCCCGTTTCCGCCGGTCCGCTGGCCGCGGCGCCGGCCGGGCCGCCGCCCGCGCCGGAAGTTCCCGCATTCGGCGTTACCACTACCGTCGATGGCTCGCCCATGCCCGCCTCGCCAATCTCGACCGTGGGCGCGCCAAGCACAATCACTCCGCCATGAACCGTGGGATCGCCAAGGCGCGCCGCCATCAAGCCCTCAATCAGGACGGTGGGCGAGCCCATCATGATCATGTCCGGCGGGCCGACGCACACCGCCATATCCGTTATACGGGCCGCAGGCAGGAATTCAATCAGCACGGTGGGCGCGCCGGGCGCGGTAATCGGGCCGCCCACGTGCGGCACCACACCGTCTACCATAGGGCAAGTGTGCATGTCGGTCAGTCGCGCGGCTGGAGGCATGGGAAAAGCTTCCTCATGGGATTATGGTGCGTTCGCGAATTGAGTGGAAAAACTTTGCACCACACTCCGGTCGGCGCTTGCCGGTACGGTGCGGCGCCGCTTCCGGAGGCGGAATGTTTTCAATTCAACTTGGTGCCCTTGCTGCCGTTGTCGGCGGTATCAGGATCCGTAGGGTCGGCAGGTTTATCCGGGCTATCGGGCGAGCTTGGGCTCGACGGGCTTTGGGGCGACGCGGGGCTGGCCGGACTCGGCGAGCCGCCGCTGTTGATGGTCACCAGGGCGCCCATAATGGCGACGCCGGCGGCAGTGATGGAAATGAAGCCGCCTGGCCCGACTATCGAAACGCCTTCTGCCCCTCCCGTGATCTTTACCGCCATGCCGCCCATCAGATTGATCTCCATGCCGGCCGTGAGATTAATCTTCTGCCCCGCCTGCTGGTTGTAGTCCATGCCGATCTGTTGCGACACGCCCTGCCCCACCACTTCCTTAATGTTCCCGTTGACCATTCTTGAGAAATCCGAAACGATGGACTCATTCTGCGCGCCCGTCACCGTGAGTGACATGGCGCCGCCCACCCGCTCTTTGACGTCTCCCGTTACCGCCCGCGAATCGTTTCCGCCCACGCTCTCTTTGCGGTCGGCGCCGATATTCACAGAGTGGCTGGCGGCGATACTTTCCATGCAGTTGCCGCCCACCTGCAGCGACTTGTCGCTTTCTATCTTTTCGTTGTGCTTGCCTTTCACGTGCCCGTGCTTGTCTGTATTCACCAGCTCAAACTGGCTGGAATTGACAATCAAATGCCGGTTATTGCCGATGTACTCGCGGGAATCGTTCTCCACGCGATGGTCCATATCCTTTTCGGCGTTGATGAAGATCTGCTCGCTGCCTTTCTTATCCTCAAAGCGCACTTCGTTGTAGTTGCTGGCACTGCCGCCCTTGGAGCTGCGCGACATAAAGGTGCTGCGGGTTTGATTAGCGGGCAGCTCGTAGGGAACCGTCTGGTCGGCGTTGTAAACCCGGCCGCTGATGAATGGGTGGTCGGGATCGCCTTCAAGAAAGCTGACTATCACCTCCTGGCCGATGCGCGGAATCCAGATGGCGCCCCAGCCCTTGCCGGCCCAGGGTTGGGAAACGCGCAGCCAGCAGGAGCTATTTTCATCTTTGGTCCCAACCCGGTCCCAATAGAACTGTACCTTGATGCGGCCGTAGGAATCCGTCCAGATTTCCTCGTTTTGCTTGCCCACCACGAGCGCCGGTTGCGGTCCCTGGACAAAAGGCTTGGGAGTCAGCCGGGCGGGCCGGTAAATCACAGCCACGGGAATGCAGCGGAAGCGGTTGGAATAGCTCTGGGTCTCTTCCTTGCCCGCCGTGTAAGTTTCGCCTGCCGTCGCGGTGTGAAAAACTTCGGTCAGAATGTATGCGGCGTTTTGATCGTCGCGATAGTGGTGGCTGAGGGTAAACTTGTAGCCGGGAACAAATCCCCCGCAAAGGCTGGCGCCGCTGGCCACCATATAACCGGCTTCTTCCTCTTCCATGCGCAGCCGGGTCATGGCCTGGCCCTGTTCGATGGTCTCGATCCCGGCGGGATAATCATAAAGCTCCAGCGGCTTGCTGGCTCCCAGGTCGACCACGGTTGCAGCATTATTCATCAGACTGGTGTTCGGGGTTGTGAAATTGTAATCCGTAAGGGAATACTTGCCGGTGCGCAATTCCTGCTGGATATGCCAATCCGTAACCACGTCACTTTCCGCAAGGCCTTTGGTAAATACATCGTAGGTGGGAGAGGGCGAAAGGCAGTCCGTCAGGCTGGTGTTGGTATCGTCCAGCACCATGGTGTGCTTGCCTGGCTGGGAGTGGTCAAAGTAATAGAAGATGCCGTACTCCTCCATCAGCCGCGAAACAAAATTGAATGCGGTTTCGCGATACTGCACACAATAATCCAGGGTGGGATAGGCGCCCTGCAGATTGAGCCGGAAATCGCTGAAAGAATACTTTTTGAAGACCTGGCTGATGATTTCCTTCGGCTCCAGGTTCTGAAAAATACGGCAGTCGGCCTGGCGGGTAAGGAACCACAGCCACGGAACCACTTCGGCGTGGTAATGAGTAAAATAGCGATCGTCAATGCCGCTTTGGGCAAAGCGGCTTACGTAGCCGTTGATGTTGCGCGACTTTCCTTCGGTAAGCTGGATGGTGATGGTGACGTTTTGCCCCACAATGCTCTTGAAAGCGATCGCATCATTCTGGTAGGCCAGCAGGTCCAGCTCAAAATTGAAAAGGCGCGAAATGCCTTCGTACCCGCTCAGGCTTTGCAGCAGCAGCACGTCTTTGCCAAGCGGCGTTGTGATGCTGAGCAGCCTGCCCGTTTGCGTGTATCCTTCGTCTTGACCAGTGGGCACGAATCCTTTCCTTCCTTGGCGGCGGGACAGAGCCCGCAACCAGGCTCTAATGCATTCCGAGCATCTTTCATCAAACCCGGCAATCCAACACGGCGCTGTCGCCGGCGCGTTACCTTACCTGCTGTCGCGATCGGCCGCTTCCAGCGTCTCTCTCAGCTCATGCCAACTATCGTACACGCTCCAGGCCACAAAGGCATAGCTCAGCTTGCCCAGCACCTGGCGAACGGCGGCGCTGCGGAATGCACCGGTGGCAGCCTCCTCCTCCGCATCGCGCTCCATGGTGCGCCGGGCGATGCGGGCGGAGAGCCTTGCCATCTTCCGGCCCTGCTTGCCGGCGAGCTCCATTTCATATTGCGCAATTAACGATTCAAGCTGACGCACCCGCTGTGTAAGCGCGCTGCCCTCGAGAATCTTCTCGCCCGCTTTTTCGCCAGCATTCTCAAGGGCCTGCTCCGCCTTTTCCTTTGCCCCCTCCTTGGCGATAGCGATCATCTGCGCTTTCGGACCGTCGTCCCACGCCTTGACAAAAGAGGTAGTCAGTCCATAGGCGAGGCCTGTGGCCGTTCCGCTCCACGCCACGGCGGCTACCGCACTGGCGCCGGTAACCAGGCCCAGGCCGGTCATGAGCAAATCCGAATAATACTTGATGTAAGCCAGCCGCTCGATGCCTGTCGCGACCTGGCGCCGCACTTCCGCGTTAAGCTGCGAGGCCTCGCGAAAAACCGATTGCACCGTTTGCAGGCAGTTGGCGCGGATCTTGTCCTGCGCGGCCAGCCACCACTGCATCTCGGCAGGGCCCGCGGCGCACTTGGCGGCCCACACTTCGATCAAATGCTCAGTATCCTTGTCCGCAATGCTTTTGATTTCCCGCGGCGCGCCGGTTTCAGCTTCCACCCATCCTGGCCGCCCTTTCCAGGGCATAATACCGTAGATAATGTTCAGCACCGTGCTGTCATTGTATTCCTTCCAGCGCAGCCGGGTGTGGCTCTCCTGCGCTTTGGCAAGGGCCACCGATTGGAGATAACAAACTACCTGGCGTTTGTCGAACAGGAGTATGGGAACCGTATGCTGGCAGCCCACCGGCCCCCTGCCGGCGCCCGGATCGGAGCGATCGCCGCCCGCGCCGAGCGAACCCGGCGTATCGCCGCGGCGCAGCAAGGGCGCGCCGGGATCAGCCGCGTCGTTCACACCCAGAGCGCCCGGAGAACGGACCGGCAGCTTTAAAGAAGAATGGTATTCTTTCGCGAGGCGCGACCCCGCCATGTATCACCCCGCTGCGTCCGGCGCAACCTTTTCGCCGGCCGGTTCGCAGCCGCATTCGGCCCGCGCCGCGCCGCAACCCAGCCTGCCTGCGGGGCGGCCTTCAATGCCCCTTATGAATAAACGAACGTACCCTCGCCGCCAATACCGACGTGAATTGAAGTGAGCGGCTCACCCTGCGCCATGCGCCCCAGCAACTGCCGCGAAATTTCGGGAAGCAGCGTATTGGTAAGAATGTTGTCCACATTACGGGCGCCGCTCTCAACCTCGGTGCACCGGCGTGCAACTTCGTCGACCAGGTCGGCGCCGTAGGTAAGCGCAATCTTGTGATTCTCCGCGATGCGCCGCTGAATCTTGCCAAGTTTCAGGTTGATGATCAGCTTCATGCTCTCGTCGCGAATCGGATAATACGGAATCACCACGAGGCGGCCCATGAAGGCGGGCTTAAAGATCTTGTTCAGCTCAGGCTTCAGGGCCTTCACCAGCCCCTCCGGGCTGGGTGTGGTTTCCGGATCGGAGCAGAGCTTGGCCATGGTCTCGGTTCCGGCGTTTGAGGTCAGGATGATGATGGTGTTCTTGAAGTCGATTTCGCGGCCTTCGCCATCCTCCATCATGCCCTTGTCAAACACCTGGTAGAAAAGCTCCAGCACGTCGGGATGCGCCTTTTCGACCTCATCCAGCAGCACCACGGCGTAAGGCCGGCGCCTGACGGCTTCCGTCAACACGCCGCCCTCGCCGTAGCCCACGTAGCCGGGAGGCGAGCCTTTCAGGGTTGAAACGGTGTGGGCTTCCTGAAACTCCGACATATTGATGGTGATCAGATTACGCTCGCCGCCGTAAAGCAGGTCCGAGAGCGCCAGCGCCGTCTCGGTTTTGCCCACGCCGCTCGGCCCCACCAGCATGAAGACGCCGATGGGCTTGTTTGGATCGTCCAGGCGCGCGCGCGCCGTTGAGATGCGCTGGCTGATCAATTCCAGGGCGTACATCTGGCCGATCACGCGCTGGCCCAGCAGTGAGGGCAGGGAAAGGACGGTTGAGATTTCGTCCTTCATCATCTTTCCCGCCGGGATTCCGGTCCAGGCGGAGATCACCTCGCCCACAATCTGAGCGTCAACCGCCACGCGGATCATCGGCGTCTCGCCCTGCAGCGCGGCAAGCTCGGCCTCGGCCGCTGCATACTGTTCGCGCAAGGCGCCGTGGTCAGGAGCTTCGGCCGCAGTGGCGGCCGCGGTTCCGCCATCTGAGGCGGCGGCTGAGGCGCCCGTTGCGCCGCCTGATGTGCCGGCGTTTGAGCCGGCTGCCGCAGCCGTCGGCGCGCCAGCGGCCGCGCCATCGTGCCCAGGGGCGTCTCCCTCAAGCTGCGAACGCAGGTCGCGCAAGCGCGTTACCAGGTCGCTCTCCTTTTCAAAGCGCTCGCGCAAACCGGCCAGGCGTGTTTCTACTCGAGCCTTCTGTTCGGCAATCTCCCGCAGGCGCTCGCTGTGGCTGGCGCCCACGCTGGCCTCACGCTCCAGAATACGCTGCTGCACGCCCAGATCGTCGATCTGGCGCACACAGTCTTCAATAGCGGGCGGCGTGGAGCTTTGCCCCAGCGCCAGCCGCGCGCACGCCGTATCCAGAACGCTTACGGCCTTATCCGGCAACTGGCGTCCCGCCAGAAAGCGGTGCGACAGGTGCACGGCAGCGGTCAGCCCTTCGTCCAGGATGCGCACTTTGTGATGCTTTTCGAGCGGCGGCACAATGCCGCGCATCATGGTGAGGCACTGCGTTTCAATCGGCTCTTCAACCTTTACCACCTGGAAACGCCGCGCCAGCGCCGGGTCCTTTTCAAAGTACTTTTTATATTCGGACCAGGTGGTGGCGGCGATGGTGCGCAGTTCGCCGCGCGCCAGAGCGGGCTTCAGCAGGTTGGCGGCATCGCCCTGGCCGGCCTGGCCGCCAGCACCAATCATGGTGTGGGCCTCGTCAATAAATAGAATGATGGGCGAGGGCGAGGCTTTAACCTCTTCAATCAAGCCTTTCAGCCGATTTTCAAACTCGCCTTTGATCCCCGCTCCGGCCTGCAACAGAGCCAAGTCCAGGGTGCGGATGGTGACGTTGCGAAGCGGCGGCGGCACGTCGCCGTTGGCCACGCGCACAGCAAAGCCTTCAACCACAGCCGTCTTGCCCACGCCGGCCTCACCGGTCAGGATGGGGTTGTTCTGCCGGCGGCGCATCAGAATGTCAACCACCTGGCGAATTTCATGGTCGCGCCCCAGTACCGGATCGATGTGTCCCGTCTTCGCTTTCTCGGTCAGATTGACGGTGAATTGGTCGAGGTTGGGGGTTTTGCCGCCTGCCCGGGGCGCGCCGGGCGCGGCTGCTTCAAAGGTTGCCGCGGCCAGAGCCTCCTCCGCGGACTTCTCGACAATGCTCGCAAAATCCTTTTGCAGCGCCGCTGCCTGCACCTTTTGAAACTCGCGGCTCACATCGTGGATCAATCGCGCCAGCTCGTCATTGGTGACCAGTGCCAGCAGGGTAAACCCGCTGCGCACCTGTCCCGCTCCGTAATCGATGGAGCCAATCGTCCACGCCTCACCCAGCATTTTGACGAGCGTCGGGCTGAGGGCTGGGGTACGGGCGTTGCCCGATTTCAGGCGGTCAAGGGATCGCGTCAGCTCCGCCGACAGCCTGGAAATATCCACTTCGAAGTGCTTCAGGATCAGGGCGGCGTCATTGCCTGAGGAATCGAGCAGCTTCATCAGGTAGTGCTCAACCTCAATATCATAATGGGTGCGAGCCAGGCAAAGCCCAGCCGCCGCCTCCAGAGCCGACCGGGTCTGGTTATTCAATTTGCCAATCAAAGCCTTCAGGTTCACTGCGGTCTCCTTTCCGCCGTTTCAAGTTCAAGCACTGCGTCACCCGGGTCGCGCACAAGCGGCGCCGTCCGCAGCCAGGTTATCCACCCCAACTGAGGCCCGCTTGCTCCCTCCGCCCCCAATTCGCACACGGGCGCTTCTCCGCGCTCGAGGATTAATTTCAGGTCAAAATCAAACTCGTCGTTGGCATAGAAGCGCACCCACGAATGCAGGGGCTCCCAGTTGCAGCCTCCCGGCAAAAAAGCGCGATATTGTTCCAGGTTTAAGGGGCCCAGCACAATTCTTACCCGCGATTGCTCATTCCACACCGCGTCGCCAACCACCGCGCCGTATCCCAGCCGCTCGCTGGCGCTGTTCGCTTCTGAGAACGAGCACTGGGTTTCCTGATCCAGCGGAAACCATCCGCCGGAAAACTGCTCAATTTCAACCGGCACCTCAAAGTAATCGGCAAGAAGTTGGCGCAGGGCTTCCGCGGAGCGCGGCCGCTGCGAAAGCAGGCCGGCATAGTAGGCCAGGGCGCTATCGGATACTGCCTGGCGGTTCTCAAGCCCCGGCGTGCCCAGCCCCACCAGGCTGAGCAATTGGCGCAAAAAGCGGTCCCTTTCCGCCTTCTCGTTGGCGACGTCAAAGCGGTACTTTCTCCACGCCTGATAAAAAAGCGAGATGATGCGATGGTTGAAAATGTCAAAAAAATCGCGCGGCGAAGCATCCGATGCCCGCAGCCTTTCGGAAACCAGCGACGTGTAAGGAGGCGGCAGCACGCCTTCGGGTCCGGTAAGGCCCATAAAGTTTACCGTCATTCGGCCGGGGGCGTTTGCCGGCCACTCCAGGGATTGGATCTGGCTGGCGGGAAATGCCAGTGAGGAGTGGACGCTGAAGTGCGTCACCTCATTGGCGGGGTGCGTGGTTGCACCCACCGGCGAGCGCTCTGGAAACATCTTTTCGAGCAGGCGCACCGCCTGGAAGAAGTCGAAGCGATAAGGCTCCAGACGCAGCTTTTCCGCCGCCACCGAAGCGGTCAGATCAGGATGGAGTGTCCGGCTCTCGGAGGCCACTCTGCCAGGGGTTCCTTTCGTTGCCGGCTGCGCGCCACAAGCTGGCTGAAGCTGTTCATGGAGACGTAAAGTCCCAGAAACTTTTCGAGCACGCTGGCGAACAGATAAACTCCGCCACCGCTGAATCGGTCCTCGTCAAATTCCAACTCCACGCGGGTGCCACGCGCAAAACTGATTCCCTGTCCGGAAGTCACGCGTGCAAAGTGACGGGAACTTTTCACCGCTGCAATTCCGCCAATCTGCTTTTTCAACTCGGGTGAGCCGGAAAAATCGTATAACTCCAGAATTTTGCGCAGCGCTTCGCCGTTGTCATCGGTGAGCGACAGATAATTAAGCGACAGGTGCGAAATCAGGCTCCAAAGCATGCGCCCTTCGAGGGGCGGGCGCTGGGTGCGCGTAGGTTTGTGCAGCGCCACAATCCTGCGGACGGCAGCGTTGCCCGCCATCTCGAAATCGCCGCTCTCGCTGCCGAAAGGCAGGCGGCTGACCAGGTCGCGATTGGTGCAGGTGCAGCGTACGCGGACCGTGTCATATTCAAGCTGCAACGGGCGCGCCGACAGGTCCACCAGGGAAAGAAAAACCTCCGTGCCTTCGTCGCCTTTGCGGGTGGAGGGCCGGCGCGTAGTATACCAATGGGCGAGGCTGGCGTCTTCGCTGGTGCGCCGCTGCGAGTAAAGGGGCTGATAGGTCACGGTCTGATGGGTATCGGGATCCATGCTCGATACGTCATCCACGGAGTAAATTTCCATCGCCTGCCGGCGCCGCGCATCCGGCACAATGGGATATTCATACCGCGTTTGATCTACCAGAATCGGTTCGGCGCTCTGGTCAAACAGGTTAATGATGGGCGTGCAGCCCAGGCGCAGCGTGCGGGCGTCAACCGCAACTTCCAGGCGCTGGTGCCGGCCGTCTTGCTCAAACGGCGAGATCAGAAAAAGGATCTCAGCCTTGGAAGTAAAACCCTTTCTTTGCAGTTCAGAAATCCCGCTCAACGCCACAAAAAAGAACTTCTCGGGGAAGCTGAAATACTCCTGCAGCAGGCGATAGCCAACAAATGACCGGCGCGGATAGGGCAGCACGTCCTCGTCCTCGCCAAAGCCGAGCGGGTCTAGGCTTTCCGCCGCCAGTTCCAGGGCGTCGCTTTTGGGCCTGGCCGGATCCCGCACCACAATGCGGTCGCAATTTCTGCATAGCAGCTCGTAAAGGGTGTGGGTAACAGCGCTTTCGCCGCTCAGATAGAAGGGCAGGGTCTCAACGCCCAGCTTCTCGAAAGAGACATCGGGAAAGCACTCCACCACCAGACGCAATACGGCCACAGCGCCCGGCGAGCGCAAGGGAGGGTTCAGCCGGTCCGGCGTCAGCCACTGCGCCTGGGTCACGCTGAGCGGCCAGAGCGTGGTGTCGTAACAGGTGCGGAAGCGGCAGGGGGAGCCCTCCACCGCGCGCGAATAGAGCACGGTTCCCTTCGGGATCTGCATGCTGCTGGTCAGTTTGCCGCCTTCCGCGTCCGGAAAAAACTGAACCACGGTCATGGAAGGGATGGGGCGCAGGTAGTGAGGGTAGAGAATGTTGAGCAGCGCCTGGGTGATTTGGGGAAAATCGTCGTCAATCCGCAGGTGAACACGCGCTGCAAGCAGCGCGAAGGATTCCAGAAGACGCTCGACGTGAGGATCCTCACAACGATCCGGTTCCAGCAGCAGGCGCGAGGCGATTTTGGGGTGCTTTTCCGCAAACTCCGCGCCCATCTGGCGCAAAAAGGTGAGTTCACTCTCGTAGTAATTTCTCAGCTCATCACGCACCGTCTTCTCCTTTGACTTCGTACTCGCCCTTGCCGATCTCCAGCAAGGTGTCAAAGCGAACTGGTTCCGGCGCCGGATCCATGCACAACAACCCTTCAATAGCAAAGTGCAGGGCACGATACCCGCGGTCCAACACTTCCATGCTCACTCTGGGGCGCTTCAGGCGCGGCTCAAAAAGCACCAATGCGGTTTCCATTTCGCGCGCCAGATCCTTATGGTCCTTGTCGGAAAGTAACGACCGGGAAGAAATATCCGCCAGGCCGTAGTTATAGACGGAACGCGCCGTTTCGCGCGCCGCGGGCGGCGCCGGGTCAATGGATTGCCGCGTGTTCAGCAGCCACTCCAGATCACGGCGAAGCGCCGCCTTCATTTCGCGCACGGATTGCGCCCGCGTCATGGGCGCTTCCGCGCTGCGCTTCGGGTCCTGATCAATCAGCCGGTCAAGCACCGAAAGGGTTGCCGGTCCGGAGGCTTCGCGACTGGCCATAAGGCTACTTTCCTTCTCCTATGGCCTGTGAGGGGTCCAGGCGGCAGACGCGCTCAAAAATTTTCTGCTGCGCCGCCTTATCCGCCTGTACGCGCTGGCTGAGCTTGTAAATCGCCATCAGAGCGCTGGCCACCAGCACAGGGTCTTCCCACTCATCCAGCTTGTGGTTCTCAATGGCCGCTGCCATATCGTCAAGAATGGGCTGGGCAATGTTCTGCTGGTTGATGGAGGCGCACATCTGCACAAGCTGCATTTTGCGGCGGAAGCGCTCCCGTCCGGAGCGCTGCTGGCTGATGTCGCGGTGCACCATCTCCAGCGCCTTCCGCTCCTGGCCCTCTTTTAACGCCTGCATGGCGACCGTATAAACGTCTGCCGGGCGGCTGGGCCAGCCCAGGCCACTGCCGTTGGCGGCTGTCGGATCAAGGCTCAACTCCGCCGCCGCAACGTCCGGGACGGAGGCGGGCTCGGCCAGGCGCCGCAGCCAGGCGCGCGTTTCCATATTGGCGGCCGGAGTATCGTCCATCAGCGTCGCTTCCAGCAATTGCGGCAGATCGGTCACCAGCACCCTGATCTCCGACCGAATGGCTTTGGCAATGGCGTTGTAGTTGCTGCCCAGGGCCTCGCAAGCCTCAACCACCATGCGCTGCAGGTCAAGCCAGGCGCGGCTGCAGGGAAGCGCCATGGCATCTTCCGCCGCTTCCAGCAGTTCCTTCCACTTCTTGCCCACTGCCAGGCTCTTCAACTGCCGGCGCAACTCGGTGGGCGGCGCCTCAAGCCAGGTTGGATCGCATTTCTCAACCGCGGCGCGCAACTCGCCCCATCGCAGGCCCCGCAGCAGCAAATAGGGCGCCGGACTCTCAGGTTCGCGGCGGCGCAGAAAGGCCGCGGCCTCTGCCACCTTACTGATGGCTTCCACGCGGTCGGCCGGCTCGGCAAAATCCTGCAGCGAAAACGTGACGCTGGCCCGCTGGGCTCCGCCGGCCGCCGCTGCCGTCTCGCCTTCCGCGGCTTGCGGACCGGCTGCGGCCTCGGCCGGCGCCTCTTCCACCGGATCAGGATCTGTCTCGCGTTTCTTCTGCAACTGGGCGTGAACCGCCTGGCGGACTTCCTGCAATGAGGATTCCAGTTGGTCGAAGGCGGGCGCGTCGGCGCCGAACCTTGTCTCGCACGTGTCGTGCAGTTTGGTGTAGGCCAGCAGGCAATCGTCAAGATCCTTTTCGCACTTGGCGTAGAAGGCCTTGGGCGTATCTTCAATCGCTTTGTCCAGAATTTCGGGCGTGGGCTTGCCATCCTTGGTGGCAGTTTCCCTGGCTTTTTTGGCCTCTTCGGTTTTGGCCTGGGCCTCATAGCTCAACAACCGGGCTTGCTGGTAATCAGCCAGTCCAATGGAGGCTTTGGCGACAATGGGCACAAGTTTTATGGGAATAGCAAGCCGGGCAGCCAGGAACTCAAGCGGAGCGGCCCGCAATCCGGCATCGCCGTCTTCCACCTCGGGGTAAAGCGTATCCCAGAACTTCTCGATCAGGCCCAGGCACAACCCCAATCCGTCGCGCAAGCCGGTAAAGCCGTCGCGCTTGAGCAGCGCCTCGGTAAGCCAGGCGGCAAGCCACAGGTCTTTGGTCTTTTTGGTGAGGGCCTCGGTGGCCAGCTTGATGACCAGAGGAACGTCGGCTACCTTGCGATCGCGCTCCGTCATGCCCGGAGGAGGGTAGTCTTCTTCGCGCCGGGCTTCCTTGACCCTCAGGAAAAGCGGGTCATCACGCAAATTGGCGCCGCTCGGATTGGAGCCTTCGATGGGGTTTAACAGATCGTCTGGAAAGGGCATGGTCGGTCAGGCCACCGCCGGGGCGGCAGCCAGCTCAAGCGAACGCAATTCGAGAAACGGAAACTCTTCACCATCCACCAGCCACATCTTTTGGCCAATGGGAACCTCGTCATCGTAACCTTCGGGCTGCTCCCAAACCGTTGCACGCCCCAATCGCACCGCGGCATCGGGGTGCTTCCAGGAAAATGGCGACAGAACGGGCAGCAGCACTTCACCCAGCTCGGCGCCTTTAAAGGCCGGGCTGGTGCGGACGGCGGCCGGCGTCCACAAAAGATCGCGCAGGCGCTTGGGAGGCTCTATTTGGATGGAAGTGACGTGGGCGAAGGGAAGCAGCAGGTAATTGCCCGCGGCAAACAACTCCAGCCGGGCGCCAATGCGGGGATCCGCGTCCTGAAAAGAGTTGAAGGGTTTGCCGTTAAACGTACCCGTAATTGCCGGTTCCTCGGCATCCGTGTGTTTGGGATAGTCTCCGCTAGCGAACAAATCCTGCCGCTGGCGCTCGGCGTAAAGCGCGCTGCGGTAAACCAGCACTCCAAGCTCGCTTGAAGGTCCAGCGGCGCCCAGTACTTCAAGCTGCTTATCGGCGCGCTGGTACTCGCCGGCAAAGCAGAGCAACTCAAAGAGGAAAGTGCGGCGCTTTACGTCAGAGGGGTTATCGCGCAACTCCGCACCCAACGCCTTAATGGCCTCGTCCAGTTCGCCGGCTCTAAACAACACATTGGGGTTCATATCACGCCCTTGTACGGCTTTCAGGATTGGCACCGGCAAACAGTCTACGGTGCGGCGGAAGGAATCAAAAGCTGCCGTGGCGCTTTCCATCGCAGCCCTGGCCGGCAAGCCCCATGCAAAACATTTGCCTTACAACATGCTCAGAATCAAAAAGGGGAGGACCACACTGAAGGGTTACTTCGCACCCCTCCTCTTGGGCTGTCTCGAACATCGCCGCACGACCGCCGCAACGCCCACAAGCCTAAATATCCTGCGGGCGCTGCGCCTGGAATTCCCAATAACAGGTCTGCGGCAGCTTCCGCCTATGATGCCTCAACTTGTTTAACATCGTAGGTTGCCGAGCCTGCCAATGTAACTGAACCGCTTGCGGTATCTTGAGTGTAGTACTGGTACTCAATTTTTTCGAAGGCTACGCTGACGCTTATCGAAGGCACCCCCGTCGATCCGCCTCCGGTTGAGAAACCGGTTACAAAGCAGTTGGTCATGGTGATAACCAGGTATTTGTAAGGTTTTTTATCGCCACCGGTCTTCCTGCCGGTAAATACCGTGGAAGCGATGTGCGTTCCCTCAGTCAGATTCTTTAATACCTGATAGCTGGCGGAATCCAACTGGCAGGAAAAACTAAAATCCGAAAAAGAGGCTTTCCCCGCACCTAGACCTTTCCCACCCAAGTTAGCCGGATTCGACACCCCAAAGCTCCAGGTTTCAAGGTCAATGTTATTTGTCATGTCGGCGGCCTGTGACTCACCGTTGACGCCTTTGATCAAAACGTAATAATCGCTGGGCATACCTGATTCCTCCTCCTCATTGTGAAGTCGATTTTGCAACCCGAAAGTCTGCTTCTACTGAACACCCGGGAACCGGACCAAGTGTTACTTTCTGGCCGAAGCGGGCAATTCCGCTACCAGCCGGAGAGATACACTGAGTTCGTCGAGCTGGAAATGAGGACGCAGGTAGGTGATAGCCCGGTAGACGCCCGGCTTACCCTTGACCTCTTCCACATCTATGCGCGCCTCGCGCAAAGGAAACTTTGCCTTGGTTGCCTGGCTGGCATTGTCGTCTTGAGTGACGTACTGGCTGATCCAGCGGTTCAGGAAGCGCCAGCAATCCTCGCGCGACATGAAACTGCCCACCTTATCGCGCATCATGGCCTTCAAATAATGTGCAAACCGGCAGGTGGCCATCATGTAAGGCAACTGGGCTGATATGCGGGCATTGGCCGTGGCCGCGTCGCTATCATACACCTTGGGTTTGTTGCAGGATTGAATGCTGAAGAAAGCCGCTTTGTCGGTACCTTTGCAATGCACCAGCGGCACCAGGCCCTGGTCCGCCAGCTCCTTTTCACGGCGGTCCGTGATGGCTACTTCGGTAGGACACTTCAGGGCCACATCGCCCTCATCGGTTTGGAAAGTGTGCGCGGGAAGGCCTTCCACCAGGCCGCCGCCCTCCACGCCGCGAATGGCTACCGTCCAGCCGTATTGGGCGAAGGCTTGGGTTACCCGGGCGCCCAGAGCATAAGCAGCGTTGCCCCAAAGGTATTTGGAGTGGTCCGTGCCGTCCACACCTTCTTCATAACTGAAGCCGTCAACCGGCTTCGTCTCGCGCCCGTAAGGCAGGCGCATCAGAATGCGGGGGCAGGTCAGGCAGACGTACTTTGAATCCTCGCTTTGGCGGAATGACTTCCACTTGGCATATTCGGTGTTGTCAAAAATCTTGCCGATGTCGCGCGGCTGGTCCAATTCCGTGTAGCTCGGCAGATTAAGCAGTTCCGAAGACGCGGCAGAAAGGAACGGCGCGTGCGCTCCGGCCGCAACCTGCGAAATTTTCTCGAGCAGTTCAATGTCATCCGGATGCTTGCTGAACTCGTAATCGCCGATCAGGGCGCCATACGGCTCGCCGCCGAAGATTCCGAACTCATCCTCGTATACCTTCTTGAACATCGCGCTCTGGTCAAACTCCGCGGCGCGCTGCAGATCGCGCAGCAGCTCTTTTTTGGAGGCGTTCAATATGCGGATTTTCAGCGAGGTGCTGGTCTCCGACTGATCCATGAGGTACTTCAATCCGCGCCACGTACCTTCCAGCTTTTGAAATTGGGGATGGTGCAGAACCTCGTTCAACTGCAGGGAAACCAGGTGGTCGATCTGCGCGATGCGGGCCGTGATCATCTGATCGGCGTCGCGCGCCACGGTCATCGACCCATCCAGCACCTGGGCTACAAATTCCTTTACCAGGTCCCGCCCGCGTTCGCGCGCCGCCGTGTCGGCATATCGGCCCTGCGCCACAATCTGGTCAAGCAGACCTGACTCTGTTGTCTGTCCGGCTGCCGCGGTTGCGGCCGCCTTTTCCATTTCAGCCATTGGACTCCTCCTTGCTGCCCACCTCGTCCTTCAGCTTGGCCAGTTTCTCAGTCTGGCTAACAGCCTCCAGCAAGGCTTCATCCAGCTTTTCGTTGGTTTGCAAGGTGCCCTTCAAGTCGTTCAGGCGTGTCCGCAAATCCAGCAATTCGCGCAAAGGTTTCACCTGGCGCGCTACCTGCTCCGGCTCAAAATCTTCCAGTGCCTTAAAGTGTAAATCAACCTTAAGTTGACCGGCGTCGGAGTCCTCACTCAACTTATTTTCAACCGCAAAGGAAAGGTGCGGCTTCATGCTTTCCAGGACGGAATCGAAGTTGTCGGGGTTTACCTCGACGAACCTGCGCTCCTTCAGCTTTGGCAGGGGTTGTTCCGGCTGCCCGGTAAAGTCGCCCAGAACCCCCATGACGAATGGCAACTCCTTTGTTTCTATCGCATCACCCACCTCTACGTCGTAGGTAACATGAACGCGCGGCGGACGCACGCGTCCCAGCTTCTTATGGACGCTCTCGCTTGGCATAGTTCAACGCCCCTCTCTTACAGATATTGAAAACCTTTCATTTAATGCGCATAGTTAATTAGCATGGATACCGGTGCGAGTCAAGGTAATCTTAGCTCGACCTGTCCCGACCTGTACTTTGCAGGCATCCGCGAACTCTGGGCATTGCTTTTGCGTTTCGCTTTCTTGCTTTCGCAACGTTTCACCTTGTACTTAAGGCCATTAGTTCGCGTTACTATCGCGGCGCGCCCAAGGGCTTGGTTTTCAGGGTCTCAAACCTTATTGTTACTGGTGTCACCAAGCACTAGGCTACTTTGATCTGGTCATCGAACAGAGCCTTGAGCGAATTTTGGGTTGGGTAGTTGTCAAGGTTAGGAGCCTTTTCCAGCAACTTCGTTGCCTTGAAATATTGCTTCAATTCTCCTTTCACTTCATGCTCGGTGAACAGGTAACAGCCCGCAATTTGCGGTGCACCGGTGTTCGTATCATAAAACACCGCGAAGTGGCGGTTCAGGTTACTTCCCTCTGCCGAGCCAAGGGTACCGCGAATACCCACCAACTCGGGCGGAATCGTCTTCACACTTTTGGGGAGCAAGCTACTGTAAAAGCCAATGTGATAATCGATGACCCCGTTAATCGAAAGGGCGAGGGCAACTTCAATGAGGGCATGATGGTTATTGTGTACAATCGTGGCCAGCGGCAGCATGTAGTAGGTAGCGGTCAGAAGATCAGCGCCGAGTGTTTCGAGAGCGAAGACGGTATCTGTTGTGGTTCCCGAAATATCCGCTCCAACGACCAAACCAAATATGCGGTCGATCTTAAGGACGTTACTGTTATTAGCGGCGCGCTTGCCCACCGCCGGTTTGCTAGGCAGGCCGCCCATGCCGGAAAACGCGTCGGGGTTGCGCATAAATGGTTTGATATGATCCTCAATTGCCTGGCCTGGACCTCGAAAGCGGCGCGCCTCGGCGACATTGGCAAACCTTCCTGGTTTTTGATCTCCCCAAACATTCTCCACTTCGGCTTTGGTCCATTCTTTAGGCACTCCAACCGGAACGCCTGGCCTGTAGGCATCTTTCATCGAGGACGCCTTGGTAAAGTTCTTATCCTTACCAATAGTGTCCCAGGCATCCTGCCCAGGCCCACCCAGATTGTCCACAGACCCTCCTTTTTCCACCCAGCACCCATATAACCGGATGATATCGGAGACGTCGCTGATGTCCAGTGTATTAACCTTGGAATTGGGTTCGCCGAAAAAATCTATCAGTCCTTGCCGGTCCTTCCGCTGAATCTTGGCCCAAACGCCGAGACTCCCCTCCTCTTGAGCAGCCGCATCAAGCGCAGCCTCTGGCGCGTAAACCATATTCTGGGCGCAGCGTGTGGCGAGCTTCTGCAATTTCGAGCGTGCCTCGCCCTTGTTGAAGTGCTCGTATATTTTCTTCGCGAGCATCGCTTCCACGACCTGTTTTTCCTTGCAGTACTTTAGTGTTAATTCTTTAGAAACGATAGTTGCCATACAAGATCTCCTTCCGGCGGCGTCAAAAGCATAGCCCGGGTAAATCGTAGAAACGTTTGTAGGTGGGCCGTCAGATAGTACTCCTCCCTATCCCGGCGAACAAGTTTTTTCTTATTCTATTGCCCGCAAGGGCGCAGTGGAGGCCTCCGTGCCTGGGGTCCGCGGCTTTTCTGGCCATGGTGACCCTGGTACGGTAATCTTGCACCGTGTCACGGCTGCGCCTTCAAAGTCGAATGGCCAGATGGGAGAAAGTGGATAAGCGTATGGTTCGTGCGGAGGGTTACTTTCTTGCTTCCGAACGCCACCATATCCCGTTTCCGAGATCAAGCGGCCTTAAGCGCCCAGCTTTTCTATCAGTGGGTTAACTCCTCCGCCTGCACGTTCACCTTCGCGGGGTCGAAGGGGATGATCACTTGTTTCAAAGACTGCAAGTCAGAGGGCGGTGTGAAGTACGGGCATCGGCAACACTTCGCAACGATGACACCGCGAATCCTGACGTTCTCAAGGTGATGTTCGCTCCGGCAAAGGTTTGTCCGGCCAGGAGCAGACCAGGGAATTCGGCTCTCAGGGTGCCACGCGAATGGAGGTTCATAAATGAATATCTTTTCGCGATGTCCCAGAAAGCGGCTCAATCGCCGGCCTAGATTCTGGTCCTCTCCTCCGTGTCGACCGCAGAAAATCATGTCGTATCCTCCCTGGGTTTGAAGCCATCGCCTGTTGGCGCCGAACAACCCGCCGTAGGCGCTTAGATAAAGATGCCAACCGCACGGCGGGTTTTCTCGAGGCCGGCCTCGGGAAGGGGGCAAGCGAAGGATCGTATCCAGGGAGTATTTTGAAAAATCCAGGTAGCGATAGTGGCCCCAGAAATGTTCGTGCCTTTCCAGTATTTCCCGGCTTGTCTGAATCAGGTCGAGCGGTGCAAGCTGATCGTCATCAAATGTAATGATGTGAGAACAGGGCGAATTCCAGATGCCGACGTTTCTTCTGAGAGCTACATCCAGATTGCCGATTGGGTACTCACTGCTTTCAAACCGTAGGATTCGGACCTTGAGGTCATACGCCTGCATTACGCTCTGCACTTCGTTGCTTACGAGGGTCACCAGATCAGGCCTTACGGTGTTCTGGCTGAAGCTGCGCAAAAGCGATGCGATGAGGTCCGGACGCAATACCGGGATTATGACGTCAATTTCCACCGCTCGCCCCACAAGGTTGGCAGTGAGTCAGCTTTCTCCGCGCTTGCCGAACTCTTAGAACTGTTCCCCCGGCCTGGGATGCAGCTCGGAGGCGATCAAAACGGCCCGGCGCACGATCATTCCCAGGGGGGTTGGGGTAAAGTCATCTGCCGCCGCATCGACTACCACGCGGGGTTCCGCGTTCCAGTTGAAGGTGACGGAGCCTGAACCAAGCCGCTGCTGAATGGCCGCAATGCCGTGGCCCAGGCGCGCGGAGATAACGCCGCCCTCGCGCCAGCAGGCCGTCAGGACGGGAACGCGCCGGGCAAGCACTCGAAGCTGGAAAACGCCATCTGCTGTGAATGAGCCGGGGGGAAGATCAGCGGAATACACCAGGTTATGGCCGGCGCCCGACTCGGGCCGCGGCCAATCAAGGGTCTGAAGAGCTGGTGAGACATCGTCTTCGCACAAAAAGATCAGCGACCCTGGGCTGGCTTGACGAATGGCAGCCAGCAGGATGCGGCGCCGCTTCTGCCGGGCGTCCAAGCCCGCGCCGGCCTCGCTCCTTACTTCATAAAGCACGGCCGGGTGCTGGTGGTACCTGTGGGCCAGCAGTTTCCAGCACGCAATGGCACTTTGGCCGGGAATACTCGCATCTGCAACCGGGGCCGTGTCCAGCCCGGATAGCAAAACATAAATGCCATGGCGGGCGGCCTCGTCCACAATTTCATCCAAAACCTCCAGGCGCTGCTGCCCGGTGGCGGATTGGATCTCTGTCCAAAGTCTTCCGGCATCAAACGGCAGTCGCACCAGGTTGGCCTGCCACTGTTCGTTCAAAACCTGCAGTCCGCGCACGTGGAGCCCCAGGCGCCTACGGAACTCGTGCGCGGTAATAAAAAGCTCATTGTCGAGGCCCTGTACGTTGACGCCGCGCAGCCGGATCGGGTTCCCGTCTCTATGAACGATCTGGTTGGAGAGAGTCTTCAAGGGGGGCAAAGCGCCATCGGCGCGCTGCGCCTTTGCCTGCCGCGCCGGCAGCGGGCGATGCCGGCCCCATCGCCCGGCCCGGCGTTCCAGTAGCGTCGCGTCCGTTATTTTTTTCTGCCGCCGGCGAACAAACTCCCGCATGCGCCAAAAAATGGATTTCTCGGCCTGTTTGTCGGTTTCAACGGATTCCAGGCGCTGGCGGGCGCGAACTTTTTGCAATAATTCCTGGCTCTTCTGTTCACTCAGGCGTAGTTGGCGCAATGCCTCAAGCTTCTGTTTCGCCAATTCGCGCAATTGCAGTTGATGCCGTGGCGCCTTGATGGCCGGTTCATGGCGCGAAAGGCGTTCTTTCTGCTCCTCGAAGGGCCGCGGCCTTTCCTGCCACCGTTCGCGGATAGCCCGTTCTTGCGCCTTCGCGGACCCGGCCGCAAAGGATGCGGGTACAGCCACAGTTTCCGTACGTATTACCCGCTCCACGTCTTGCCCGCGCGGCCGCAGCAGATCTTTGCGTTCCCTTCGGCGCATACGGAGCGGGTGACGGGCGAAGGGGGATTCGCGACGTTTGACGCGGCCCTCACTTTCCGCATTGCGCTGCCGTCGGGAGCGGAGGCTTTCTTCAAGAACATCTTGCCACCTCTTGAGAGCCAAGGCCTCAGCCTGCCGCGCTGCACGCGACTGTTCGAGTATCTGATTCCGTTTGTTCTCCCATAGCAGTTTCCGCTCATCGGGCAGGTTGATGAGGCGTAGCCGACGCCAATCCTTTTCGCGCCTGTCATTTCCCGCCCGGGTAGCGACTGCCTCCTTGCGGCGCTTCAGGCGCACGCTCGCCTTCATTTCATCCTGGATTTCATTTTCCTTGCGTGCTTGTGGTTCCCGCCATGCGTGTCGGCGAGCCATCGCATCTTCCCGCTCGGCCTTGCGCTGCTGTTCAGCCTGCTCCTGCGCGCGGGTGAATCGGGAGCGTTCGCGAAACTGTTGCCGCAAGTCCTCAGATCGATTCCGTTCAAGCTCGATGGCCAGACGACGCGCCTGCTGAGCAGCCATTCTCCGCTCCAGGGCTCGATCATTCAGCTTGTTGCGAACAGTCTCCGGCGCGTTCACGGGTTTATTTTCTTTGCGAGTGTTGTGGTGGCGTCAAGCGAGCTGGCCAGGGAGTAAAGGTCCGCTGCCGTGGGCATGGCTTTGGCGCCGAGCTGGGCGCACAGCGCGGAAAGATCATGGATAGCGGCCTGGTAGGCTGCGGCTGGCTCCGGATAGACTGCAGTGAGCGAAGCGGCAAGGTTTTGTTCGCCTGAGGCAATCGCCGCAGCTTCCGCAACAAGGAAGGAAAATCTCCATGCCTCCGTACTGGCGAGCATCCGGGTGATCTCACCCACCAGGCCAGTGGTTGCGGAAGCTGCCGCCGCGGGCGCAGCCGCAATCCGGCTCCAGGACGGGTTGGAGTAGACGCGCTGTTTCTCCTCCAGCACCGCATACAGGTTTGGCGTTTTCGCGGATCCCAGTGGTGGCGGTATTTTGGCCAGGTCAAAGCTCGCGTTGCTTAATCCCTCAGAGGCGGCGGATTCCGGTTGCGGAAACCGCAACCCCACCGTTGACGAGCCCGCCTTCAATGCAAAATAAGACTGCAGGCTGGCCGAAGCGGAAGAAATCGCGCGGTCGGGCAGGGAAGCTTCGCCCACGGCCAGAGCCAGCCCCAGGGAGGCAATAAACGCCTCCAAAGTCACATCCGTTTGGATATTTTGCTGCTCCAACTTTTGCACCTGCAATTGAAGGGTTACCTTCGCGGCCTCGCTGTTCACCACTTCCTGCCGCAATCGCCGGGCCTCGGCATCGCTGATGGATTGCTGCAGCACCGAATGGTTCAGGGCGGACTGCACAATGGCCAGCCGCTTCTCGGCAGTCTGCGTCCGCAGTTCCAGCGCCTGGTACGCGGCTCGCGCCTCATCAATGTTGTCCGTGTAAAGCGGCACTTTCTTGGTCTCTCTTAGCCGCCAGCGCCGTGGTTAGCTGCCTGCGGGCTCCATGCCCGGATTGGCGGAGAACGGTTGGGGATTCAAATTTACTTCGCTGCGCCCGCCCGCCGTCTCCGCCTTCGGCGGCAGCGGTGCAGGCACAGCCATCGGAACCGCCCCGAACGAAATTTGCAGGGTGGAAAGCTGGCCGGGATCGATAGCCGAACCAGGGGTGGGCAGCACCATGACCGGGTTTGCGCCGTCAACGTTGACCAGTCCTTTGATTTCAATCGCCATGCTCTTGATGGTGGTGGCGGCAACACCGCTTGCCTGCCGGGCGTCCTGCTGAATCTGATCAACTACGTTCTTGAATGAGCGCGCCAGGTCCAGAGGCTGCATTTTGGGTGGCGCCGCGACGGCCGCCAGCTTTCGCGTCAGGTCCTCAATGGCTGCCGCTTTCGCGGCGTTATCCTGTGTAAGAGCCGTGTTTGCCGATTGCAAGCTGGTAATGGTCTGCTGGTTCTGGTTCAGGGTTGCGTTCAGGGTGTTGATCTCGGTCTCTTGCGCCGTCAGATTGCTCTTCAAATCGGCAATCGCCTTCACCATGGCGGGCTGCTGAGCCTGAAAGTCCCGAAGCGTTTTGATGGTCTGGATCTTATCGAGGGTTCCAAGGACCTCGCCGAAATTAATGGTCGAAAAGTTGAATGGCACGGGAGTACTTCCTTAAGTTGAAATCACCCGAACCGACCCGGTGGCGTCATCCACGGCCACCACTACGGAAGCCGATGAGGGATTATTCGGGTCGTACTGCAGTACAAACCACGTGCGTGCAGCGGCATTAAAATTGACATCAAACCGCAATTTTGGATCGGGCACCACGTTGCCTTGGGCGTCCTTCACCGTGGCAAACTTGGCCGGGCTTGCCAGCGCCGCTTCCTGCACGCCGGCCTGGGTCATGCGTGGGGTCACAACGGCCTGATCCGCAGCACGCGGCGGCGGTACGGGAACAATACTCAGGGTAATGGTGCTGGCCGCCTTCGCATCGTAGTTGAACTGGCTTTGGTAATTGGCGCTTACCGGCTGCGCGACCAGCCGGAACGCCGGGGCTTTAACCGCCGCCAGGGGCGAGGCCAGCCTCGGGCTGGAAGCCGTTGCCGGCGCTGATTCCTGGGTCACGCTCAAGGCCAGCTTCAACTCCAGATCAACGTGCGGGAACTGGTACCACGCCGCCTGCACTCCGTATTGTGAAAGCACCGGATCGGCGTCAATCGCCTGTTGGGTTTGAACTGAATTCTGGTCCAGGGCCCGCTGCGCATCCGAGAGCCCGCGCCCCAATGCCACAATCACGCTTTCAATCGGAGCGGAAAATACTTCAATGGCATCCTGCAAGGGATTTGTCGCCATGCCTGATCTCCATTTGAGCCGTTAAGGACCCGCGGGCCGCGGCTCAGGGCGTCACGGTAACCACCGGTTGCGCGCCCATCATATTTACCGTTACCGTCGAGGGCACCAGGCGGCTTGGCGGTGGTACTGGTTTTAGAACCGCCGTTACAGTGCTCGAGGCATCCACGCTATAGGAGTACGTGTTTTGCGTCCGGAAGTTCACGCTGGAGCCAAAGGCAAAAATACCCGTCCGCTTTTTGCCATCCTGGTCTGTTTCCTCCGCCTCACGCAATTGAACGGACATCTTCAGTTGAACCGTAGCCTCGGTAAACTGGTAGAAGGTCGGGGTAACGCCGGCCTGCAGGGCGGTCATCTGTACCGGCTCGGCGGCCGAGGCCGCGACGCGCGCGCCGGTCACATTCACAGGCGACTGGCCGGAGATGTTCACCTGGATCGGCTCCGGTGTGATCACCTCCGTGACCTCCGGAATGATATCGACCATTACCTTTGACAGTTCGATCAGGGTTTGAACTGATCGCAAGTCAAGGGCGCGCTGGCCGTCGGCGATTCCACGCGCAACATTGTAGAGCATATCGCCAAAGGGGACCTCGGCCACTTCATTGCCAACCTGGGTGATCGTGGGCATTGTTCCTCCCGAAGGCAAAACCTATACCGCGCGCCGCGGCACCTGCCGGCGCCGCCCCGCCGCGCGGCGTCAGATCCGGCGGCGGCACAGGAGCCGCCGCCGGAGTCTCTATCTGCTCGCCAGCCGCCGCAGCTAATCGGTAACGTTAACCGTAGGCGGACTGACCAGCGCGTTTACGGTAATAAACCGCGGCATCACGCGGCCAGGCGGCGGCACAGGTTTCAGCGTTGTGCTCAGCATACTCGAGCCCTCCGCTGAGTACGAGTATTTATTTGAGACGGTCAGGTCCGTATGGGTGCTGAAAGTGGTGGTTGTGGAAATCTTGCCGCTCGGACCGCCGAACAGCGAGCCCAGAACCCCGCCCCCAATTCCCAGTTCGGTCGAGACGGTGGAATCAAACTTAAAACCGGCATCCACCTGCACCGAGGTATCCACCCGGCTCGAAAGCGAAATTTTTACCTCGATAACTGACTGGGTGAACTGGTAAAACGTTGGCGTAAGTCCGGCTTGCAGCAGCGTCATGGGAAACGAATTGCCCACCTTGCTGTTTACGCTGACGCCGGTCACGCTGATGTGCTGCAGGTCGCCGTTGCCGTCGATATAATCGATCGTCTTGATGTTCGGCTCCAGCACCTCGGTCACATCGGGGATGTAATCAAAAGTGGTATGAGCCAGCGTCTTCAGGGTGTTTAGTGAGGATTGGTCAAGCTTCTGCTGGCCCTTGGCAATCGCGTCCGCCAGGCTGTAAACCATGTCGGCGAACGGAACTGCCAATAAATCGGCACCGATGCCCATATTCTCCTCCTTTATTCTACTTTCTACGACGTTGCTTTGGCGTCAGGCTGTGTAAACGCCAACTGCTTGCCAAGATTTTCCGCAAAGATTCGCTGCAACCGGTCACTGGCGGCCCCGGCCGGATTCAGGCTGACGCCGCCCATGAACTTTACCAGTGGGTGCTTGCTGATCAGCGGCGCTTTGGAGTCGTCAATCGCCACAATCGGTCCGGTTTTAGTCACCATCATAATCAGCCCCCCGTGATGCCGCACGTACCGCTGTACATCCCGGGAACTTTCCGGTTTGTAGCCCCCCTCCAGCACAATCAGGTACATTTGCACCGCCAAGCCCCATCACCTCCCTGCGCCAATGCCCGCCGCTTTGTTGGCGGCGTGCAGGCGGCGCAGCCACGCCGCGGCGTCTGCCTCATCCGGGTGGTAAACCCGCAGGCAGTTGGCCCGCGCGTTCATGGAAAGCCGCCGGGCGCAGGCCGCATCCGTAAAGATCTGCCGCGCCTTGCTCAGCGCGTCGTACGCGTCATCCGTGGTCAGTTCCGGCCACAGTTCCGCCTGCACGCGGTTGCCGGGCGCGCCCATGCAACAAACCCCATAAAGCGCCGCATCCAGCAGGAGGGAATCCGGAAGGCTCCCACTCACGTTCAATAGCAATACGGATTGCGCCAGCTCAAATCGGGCCTGTGCCGGTGACTCCAGCGGCAAATATTTCAGCCCCGCAACGGCCTGGTGCCTGCGTGCTGCGCCAAAGCACGGAACCCAGCCGTGAGTCACGGGGAAGATGGCTTTCAAAGCTGCGAACAAAGCAATATCCGCTTCTGCCACGCCAACGTAACTCCACTGCCGTGGCACGCGAACTCCGCCCGCTTCATACGAGGCTGGGATAACAGGAATGCGCACGTCTGAAGGGTTGCGCCGCGCATCGGCCAGCACGGAAGCTTCCACCCGCCCCGCCTCGCGCCGCACCGCTTTCACCGTGATGGAAACGCCCGGAATCTTTGAGATGGAATGTGAGAAAGTTTCCGTGCTCAGATCAAACACGGATGCCTCCGCCCGTTGCCTGCCCGCCCGGCGGATTGAACCCAGCAGGTCATTCCATTCGTCCACAACTTCATCCCAGCCATAATTCATGGCAAATTCGCGGCTGGCGCGTGAGCGTTCAGCCAAGAGCTGGCGATCTTCGTAGAATTGCAGCAGCTTGGCGGCGGCATCTTCCGCATCGATCAGCGCCCGGCGAATGCCAAACTCGTTCCGGCTCCAATCGGCAACTCGGATGGCTTCTCCGTGGCCTGTCACCAGCTCCCGGCTGGCGCTGTAGTCGCAGGCCATTGGGACGGCGCCCGACGCCGCGGCCTGCAGCGTGGGCAGCCCAAACCCTTCGCCGCTCGAGGCCAGAAGGTGCACGTCGGCAGCACGATACAAGTCCGCAAGAGCGGCCAAAGGGATGCCTCCGCCTTCTCGCAGTTTGAACCCTTCTGTGAATTGCACCTGGCTCTCAATTTCAAGGTGGCGAACATCCGCACGGACGTTGTAGGAATAGACGCTGGAATGCGTAAACTCATCCTCGGGGTCGGTGTGCAGGTGCAGCACTGCGTCCGGCCGCTGGCGCGCAAACCGCGCGAAGGCATCCAGCAGGCGTGGCAGCATCTTGCGTGGCTGATTGCGGCTATCGGAAAGGACGACAAATTTTCCGCCCAGCCCAACCCGCTGTTTGGCTTGCTCGCGGTCCTGCGCGGGCGCAAATACCTGCAGGTCCACGCCATGGGGAATGTAATCACAAGGAATGCCGCAGCTTTGAGCAACGCGCTGGCCGTAATGGCTCATGGCCACCGGAACATCCACCGCCCGCAGCATTTCAATCCAGCTTGGTGGCAGGCCGCCATCCTCCGTGTTGCCGTCGATGGGGAAATAGAGAACCCAGGGCGTTCGGGTCAGGTCCAATTGCCGTTGCACGTGCGGCGCCGTGAAGTAAGGAAGCCACCAGACATCCGCCAGCGCAATCACCACGTCGGGGCGGTGGCGCACCAGATAGGCGTAAAGTGCGTCGCCGCCCAAAGGGTCAACGCCGGTGGCGTATACCTGGCAACCGTTCCAGGCGAAAGGCTGGTGCGATTGCCACCCCAGTATACTTACCTTATGCCCGCGCCGGGCAAGACCTTCGCACACAAAACGAGTCACATTGCCGAAGCCAGATGGCGTGGTCGGACTGTCCGATACCCATAGAATATGCACGGGCTAGGTCTTTCTCGGCTCTTTAGAATTTAATGCTTAACTATCTGTAACTAATGGACGAATACTACGAGCAGTCTGCGGGAGAGTCAAGTTAAATGCGTGTAAAATATCAACTAAGATAAAATCAGCCGGCTATGCCATACGTACCACCGGAATTCGCGGTCTGTTGGCTGGCAGGATTGCAAGCGGAGTTCGGTCAAACGCCGATGGAGTCACCGGGGTCACAGCACAATCGAAATGTTGATTGCCGTGTCTCCAACGCGGTCGCGTTGGACACTTTTTGGCCATCGCCAGCAATTTGTGTCACAGGAAGAATTATTGCAGAGCCACGCATCCTGGTTGAATTCCCATTATGGGATTAGAGGAATGCTGTCCAGCTTAAAAAGCTCTAAGACGAGCTACCTGCCGGGACTAACAAGAAAAAGCATGAATAAGCTTTCGAAGTTTGAGTATGCTGTTTCTAATCTATGCCGTGCAGGATTTCAAGGTTAAACCTGTTTGCTAACCCTATAAGCCTTTCCAGAGAACAATTTCAGAGAATCTAAAGCGCGAATGGAGGAACTTCGCGGTTGACAGTGACCTGCAAAAGAGCCAAAGGCTCACATCGCAAGGCTGGGTGGAGATTCCTTAAAAGTAAATGCTTTCTTCGAAAAAAACACTAAAAAGCAAGCTGGTTGGAACTCGAGTTGCACAAATACGCGCCCGTAGTCTGGGGACCTGGGTCCCATTTGGAGAAAAATATGGCCACAGCGGCAACCATGCTCGATCCCTCTTTGCAAAGCCCCGAGATTGAAAGATTCTCGGCGGGTATCAGCCGGCTAGTCATTGGCCAGGATCGAGCCATTCGTCAACTTTCCCGTGTCTATCAGGTTTTTCAAGCAGGGCTGGCGGCGCCGGGACGCCCATTAGCCAATCTTCTGTTGCTGGGACCTACAGGTTCCGGCAAGACGCGGCTGGTAGAAGCCGCCGCACAGGTATTGCAGGGTGACGCGCGCGCCGTACTGAAGATTGATTGCGCTGAGTTTCAGCACAGCCATGAAATCTCCAAGCTGATTGGTTCTCCGCCAGGATACCTGGGCCATCGTGAAACCCATCCTTTGATCACGCAGGAAGCGCTGGATCAGTTCCACACCGACAATCTGAAGCTCTCCCTGGTGCTGTTCGACGAAATCGAAAAGGCCAGTGACTCGTTGTGGCAACTCTTGCTGGGAATTTTGGATAAAGCGACTCTCACCTTGGGTGACAACCGCCGCGTGGATTTTTCCCGGGCCATGATCTTTATGACCTCGAACCTCGGTTCTCAGGAGATGACTAACCTCATTAACGGCGGGCTGGGCTTTGCCTCAAGGCCCCAGGAACCAGATGCCGAGATGGATCAAAAGATATACCGAACGGCATCTGACGCCGCCCGGCGCAAGTTTTCTCCGGAATTCATGAACCGCATTGATCGTGTCGTTGTATTCCGCACCCTGCAGCGGCACCACCTTGAAGAGATCCTGGAGATCGAATTGGAGCAGGTACAAGACCGCATTCTGGCTTCCGGTTCGCGGCAATTCGTCTTTAGCTGTACTGAGGAGACCAAGGACTTCCTGTTGGAAGAAGGCACCGATGTTAAATCCGGGGCACGCCACTTGAAACGCGCTATTGAGAAGCACCTGGTTTTCCCCCTTGCCAACCTGATCGCTTCCGGCCAGGTCACGCTGGGCGACCTGGTAACGGTTGACCTTGACCCGGAACAGAAAAAGCTTACCTTCTGCCGCCAGGAACGAACGGCGCGACTGGTGGCGACAGCCGGCAGTACCCGTGACAGGCAGGGCAGCGTGGCAGGTCTGCAAGCTTTGGCCAGGACTACTTCACAAGCTCCCCTCCACGAGCAATAACCTTCAAAAGCGGCGGGCGGCCAAGGCTTTGAAACTGGTTTGCCCGTCCGCCCTGAAGGTGCAAACGTAATTTAGGGTGACAAGGTGGCCCCATGCTGGTATCCATAGTGATATTGGGCTTGGTGATCTGGAGGTGGAGTGGGGCATTCGATCAGCTACTGGGTTTGGACCAGTATCATCCTGACTGCCGCCGTTTTGGCTGCCACGCTGTCGCAAATTGTAGCCATCTTAATCCGCCGCTGGCTTGTCATCCGTCGAAACCGCACCTTCTCGGTCGCATTTAGTTCAATCCAGAACAGCTTGCAGGAATTCGGCCAGGGCCGCTGCGAATACGCGGTATTGCTGAAGCATGTCCAAAGCGCTTCGTCTACTGTCCCCGCTTTGGCACTTCAGGAGTGGATGCTTTCGTCTGGCATCTTAGCCGAACACCGGCACGCTGTGGCGAGTTTGGCGACTGATGTGGGTTGGCTTGCAGAGTGGCAGGATGCCCTTAACCCGGCGGGAGGGCAAACTTTACAGGGATCGTCCGCCGAAAACTCCTTGCCCAAAGGAGAGCCGGTACGTGCTGCCGCCAGGAAAGCGGAAGCCGCACGCAAGCTGGCGCTGATCGGCGTCGGCCTGGATGACGCGGCCCTCGCCTCGGTGCTGGATGACCCCAATCCGGAAGTAACCCGCGCCGTACTGCGGTCTGGAGTTGTGCTGGGCGGCGCGAAAAACATGGAATTGCTTTGCAACAAGTTGTGGCAGTGCGCAACGGCGGCGAAGCCTCCTGTTTCCGTACGCACCCTGTGCGGCGCGATGGTCAAATTTCCCTTGAGTGAATCCGCCGTGATGCTCAGCAGCTTACAGCATTCCCAACCCCGGGTCAGGCTGCTGGCAGCCTGGGTGGTGTTGGAAATGGTAAAGCGAGCGCGCCAAGAATGCTCAAAAGAGGAAATTCCTGCTTTGCCTCAAGCTGTGCAGGAAGTGTTTTTGACGCAACTGGCTCATGACCCAAAGCCTGACGTGCGCGCGCGGGCAGTAGCCGTGGCGGGTTATTTGACCGGCCCCCGTGTAACGGCTGCTGTGGCAAACTCGATGCGAGATCAAGAATGGATTGTCCGTCTGCACGCCGGCCGCGCCGCTGGATTGTTGCGGGATCCTGCACTGATTCGATTGCTCCGGGCTCTGCTGCAGGATTCCAACTGGCGCGTGCGCGAAGCAGCAGCCCGCTCTCTGGCGGACTGGAAACCGGCCGGACTGGACGCGTTATTGAAAACCCTGATGGAGACGCACGACGGATACACCCGGGAACAGATCATTGAGATCCTGCAGTGGAAAGATCTGCTTGATGACGAAGTGCGTTGGCTTAACCCTGCGGGCGCAGTAGTGGAAATCCGCAGAGTTGCGGATATTATAAATTGCTCAGATCCGTCAAGGCCGGATTTCGCCGGGGAGGCGGAGCGAATGGCGGGTTTCTCCACCCAGGTCTTCGGCAGCGACCGTAAGGAAAAGGCGCCTGACGCAGGTTCCACATAGAGCCAGGTTTGGGTGAGAAGCGAATCCTGCAAGAAGCAAGTCTTCCATCATGATCCTGATCCGACATCTGCTAAGCGGCTTCAACCTGGTGGTGCTCGTTTATTTCGTCATCGGCAATGGGTTTTATACACTTTTGATGGCCGGAGCGACGGCAGCGGTGCTCCTCCACAAGCGTCGCCTGCGTTTTGAGGATTTCAGCCACGTTCGCAATTCCCCGCTGGCTCCGCCGGTCAGCGTGATTCTGCCTGCTTTCAATGAAGAGGCGGTCATCGTGCAATCGGTGCTGGCGCTGCTCAAAACAGATTATCCCGAGCTGGAAATAATAGTGGTGGATGATGGTTCAACCGATGCCACGCTGACCCGCCTGATCAACCATTTTCAACTAAGCCCAATTCACCGGATTTACCGCCCGGAACTACCTACCCCGCGGCCAATGGGGTTCTATGCCAATCCCGGGTATCCGCGGTTACTGGTGATTCACAAAGAGCATGGCGGCAAAGCAGGCACTTTAAACACCGGCATTAACGCGGCGCGGTCTCCTTATTTTTGTACCATTGATGCGGATTGCGTGCTGGAGGCGGATGCACTGCTGCGTCTAATGGCCCCGGTGATGGCTTCTCCTGTAAACACCGTGGCAAGCGCGGGGATTATTCGCATTCTGAACGGTTGCGAAGTGGTAGACGGCGTAGTGAAGAAGGTGAAACTGCCGTCGCGCTGGATCGAACGTTTTCAGGTGGCCGAGTATCTGCGCACATTTCTGCTCGGCAGGGTGGGTTGGGAT
>VFSW01000159.1_pt1 | contig 88855 bp, 84 predicted proteins | sample 5358111 | NCBI WGS metagenome assembly VFSW01 (sample SAMN11554181, study PRJNA540505) | mine drainage metagenome | isolation source: sediment from site ElyBrook_90M | place: USA: Ely Copper Mine, Vershire, VT | collected 2017
GCAGCAGTTCACGCGCGCGCTCCTTGCAACTTTTTTCTTCAAGACGCGTCGCCTTGTTGCGCAGCAATGCACCAAAGACGCCCGAACGCGTTCTGATATGACGACCTATCATCACGTTTTCCAGCACAGTGAGATTGGCAAACAGACGGATATTCTGGAAGGTACGCGCGATGCCTGCCTCAGCCAGCACATGGGATTTAGGAGTTTGATAGCTGCGTCCATTAAAGCGAAACTCACCCGCGTTTGCCTGATACAAGCCTGTAATCACGTTGAACAGCGTGGTCTTGCCTGCACCGTTAGGTCCTATCAGCCCGTAGATTTCTCCGCGCTGTATATGCAATGACACATCGGATAACGCATGCAGCCCGCCGAACTGCTTGCCGATATCCGAGAGTTCTAATAACGAGGCTGCGCTATTCATCCAAAACTTCTCATGGGCTCAAAAATCGCGTCATTCCCGCGCAGCTGACAAAACCATAATCTTGCCCACTGCGCGGGAATAACAATTCCACATAGACAACCCTGAATCATATTTTTTCCACAGCCTCGTCGGATGAGAGTTCGCGGCGACGCACGGGGGACGGCCACAGGCCCGCCGGACGATACAGCATCACTACGATGAGTGCCGTACCAAACAGCAACATGCGCAAACTCTCGGGATCGATGATGACTCTGCCGAACATCGCCTGCTGCAAAGGGACTACGCTGTGTCGCAGTATTTCCGGCATCAAGGCCAGCAACAGCCCGCCCAGGATCACCCCGTAGATGTGTCCCATGCCGCCCAGCACCACCATGCATAAAACCATGATGGACTCCATCAGGCTGAAACTCTCCGGACTGACGAATCCCTGGAAACCTGCAAACAGGCTACCTGATACACCGCCAAATGCAGCGCCCATCGCGAAGGCCAGCAACTTGAGGTTGCGCGTGTTGATGCCCATCGCAGAGGCTGCGATTTCATCTTCCCTTATCGCCATCCATGCGCGTCCGATGCGGGACTTTTCAAGACGATGCGAGACAAATACCACCAGCGCGGCAAAACTTAAAAAAAGATAGAAATACAGATGCACCGATGGCAGCGTGATACCGAATATTTTCTGCGTGACATTGAGCGATACGCCTGCAATGCTGATCGGGTCGATCCGGCTGATACCCTGCGGGCCGTTGGTCAAATTGACCGGCGCATTCAGGTTGTTCATGAAGATGCGGATGATTTCGCCAAAGCCTAAAGTGACGATTGCCAGATAATCGCCGCGCAAGCGCAAGGTCGGCGCACCCAGCAGCACGCCCATGCCCCCTGCAAGCAAGGCTGCCATCGGCAGCACGATCAGGAAAGACAGATGCAGCCCGTCGGGAAACAGATGCGGGAATGCGAGTGCAAAATGAGGCGATCCGGTCAGCGCATAGCAATAAGCGCCCACCGCAAAAAAGGCGATGTAACCCAAATCCAGCAGGCCTGCATAACCCACTACGATGTTCAACCCCAGAGCCAGCATGATGTAGAGCATCGCGAAATCCACGATGCGCACCCAGCCCCGTCCAAGCAGGGCATCGACGACAAAGGGCAACAGCAGTACAGCAACGAGCATCACAAAAGACATAACTCCCCTCGCCCTCCGGGAGAGGAGCCGGGGGAAAGGGAACCATTTTTTAAGCGCGTTCTGCAAGCCGCTCTCCCAGCAAACCGGACGGACGAAACACCAGAACCGCAATCAGCACGAAGAAGGCGAACACATCCTGATACTGGCTACCCATGAAGCCGCCTGTGATATCGCCGATATAACCCGCCCCCAGGCTTTCGATCAGTCCCAGCAACAGACCGCCCAACATCGCGCCGCGCAGATTGCCTATGCCGCCCAGCACCGCTGCGGTAAACGCTTTCAGCCCCAGCAAAAATCCCATGTAATAATGCGCAAGGCCGTAGTTTGCGCTGACCATGAGACCCGCCACTGCGGCCAAGGCAGAGCCTATCATGAAGGTGGTCGAGATCACGCGATTGACGTCAACGCCCATCAGTTGCGCCGCATGCTGATTTTCGGCCACGGCGCGCATAGCGCGCCCCAACCTAGTGCGATGCACCAGCACCATCAGACCCGCCATCAAGCCTAACGCCGCAATGACGATGGCAATCTGGATATCGTTGATGATCGCGCCGCCTATCAGGTGCGGATGATTGGTGATCAGTTGAGGAAAAGCGTGATACTCGCGTCCCCAGATCATCATCGCAAGATTCTGCAATACGATCGACACGCCTATCGCGGTGATCAATGGCGCCAACCTTGGCGCATGGCGCAGGGGGCGGTAGGCGATGCGTTCGATGCCATAGCCCAAGGCCATGCATCCTGCCATGGACAGCAACAGGCTGACGGGCAATGCGAAGAGAGGCGACACGCCCGCAGCGATCAATGTGGTTAATACCGAGAGGGAAATCATCGCGCCTACCATCACTACTTCACCGTGCGCGAAGTTGATCAGACCGAGTATCCCGTACACCATGGTGTAACCCAGTGCGACGAGTGCATACACGCTGCCCTGCACCAGACCGTTGATGATTTGCTGTAAAAATATTTCCATTTACAGACGCCGCTCAATACACATGCGTGAATACGCTCTCAAAGATCATTGCGCGCCGGCTGTTTCCAGCGCCTGCCACTGACCCTGTTGCACTTGATACAGCGTCACCGCTCCTCCTTTGAGATCGCCGTTCGCATCAAACTGTATCTTTGAGGTGATACCATCGTATGAAACCTCAGCAAGTGCCGGCAGATATTTGGCAGGTTCAACCGAGCCTGCTTTTTGCATCGCGGCAATCATCACGTTCACGGCGTCATAACAATATGGCGCATACAACTGGATAGGCTGTTTGAATTGTTCCCCGTAGCGCTGCGAGAACTCCTTGCCGCCCGACATTTTTTCCAGCGGCACGCCGGGCAATGAAGCGTAAACACCCTGTGCCGCATCGTCCGCCAGCTTGATGAATTCAGGAGTGCGGCCCCCATCACCCATCATGAATTTCACATTCAGCGCGAGCGCCTTGATCTGCCTTGCCATCGGCCCGGCCTGCGCATCCATCCCGCCGTAAAACAGCAAATCGGGCTGCTTTGCCTTCACCGCAGTCAACACAGCCGTGAAGTCCACCGACTTGTCGCTGGTGTATTCATGTGCAACGATTTGGGCACCCGCTGCCGTTGCAGCCTTGATGAATTCATCGGCAAGGCCCTGCCCATACGCCGTGCGATCATCGATCACCGCAATTTTTTTGGCGCCCAGGTTTTTTGCAGCAAATTCGCCCAGTGCGCGCCCTTGCTGCGCATCGTTCGCCATCACGCGAAATGCCGTCTTGAATCCCTGATGTGTGTAAGCGATCGCCGTTGCGGAAGGCGAAATCTGGGGAATGCCGTTGTCGCTGTATATCTTTGCCGCAGGTATCGTGGTACCCGAGTTAAGATGACCGATCACGCCGCTGACATTGTCATCCACCAGTTTTTGCGCAACGATCGTCGCGGTCTTGGGATCTGCCTGATCGTCTTCACTGACGAGTTCGAAGTGGACCTTTTTGCCGCCGATCACGATGCCTTTTGCGTTTGCATCATCGATGGCCATGCGCGTGCCGTTCTCATTGTCCTTGCCCAGATGAGCCTGAGGCCCGGTCAAGGGTGCCGCCGCGCCGATGCGCACCTTTAAAACATCGGACGCCTGGTCAGAGGCAGATTTTCCACAGGCGGAAAGCAGTAAGGTTACAAGCAACAAGGAACCAACAGAACGTAATAACATTTTAAATCCCTGAAATAAAAGCTGGTGGCTGGTAGCAGCTGACTACAAGCTACTCGCTTGTGATTATGCGTAGCAGGCGCCCTGCTTGTCAATTTTGCAAATGTAAAAAACCGGCTTGCGCCGGTTTTCCAAAATTTCTTCTGATGCTGATACCTTGTGCTACTTGGCCAGGCCCAGAACGAATTCAACCAGTTGTTTGATTTCGCCCTGTTTGGTCTCATTTGGATCGTTCGCGATCATGGGCATGATGGTATCCCAATTGCCATGTCCACCATGCGATACCTTGTGCATCAAACCTTCCACCAGAGGATATTCCTTGGCATCAGGTGCTGCCGATCCATTGTTGGAATATTTGTATGTTTTCACACCTTTGTATCTTTTTGATACATCCATCCAGGCCGGACCGATCACTTTATGGTCAATGGCATGACAATCCGTGCACTTATTCTTCTTGGCCAAAGGAGGCATGTCAATCGCCATGGCGGAGCCTGCGATCATCAGCCCTGCGGCCAGCACTATGTTTACAACTTTCACGTTCATCTCGCTTAATTTCTAAAAGGTATTGCTTGTGGCTAGAAGGCCGGCCTGCGCAGGCCTTCCCAGGATTTTTCCCGATTCATCAAATATTATTTTGCCAAACCCAGAACGAATTGCACTAATTGTTTGATTTCGCCCTGCTTTTTTTCAGTTGGATCGTTAGCAATCATCGGCATACTCCCCCAGTTGCCGTGACCACCGTGCGATACCTTATGCATCAAGCCCTCTACCAGAGGATATTCCTTGGCATCGGGTGCAGCAGATCCATTGCTTGAATACTTGTATGTTGTCGCGCCTTTATACTTCTTTGAAACATCCATCCAGGCCGGGCCCACGACTTTATGATCAATTGCGTGGCAGGCTACACAGTTGTTTTTCTTGGCCAGAGGGGGCATATCTTGCGCCATGGCAGAACCTGCGATCATCAAACCTGCTGTTACAGTGAGGCTTACAACGATAGATTTCATATTCTCTCTCCGCTTTTATAATCAAAAAACCTGAAGACACCCAACCCGCCGGTCATTCTAATCGACTCGGCTCAGTTTGCCTACCCAGACCTTAGCGCGCAACGCACCAACATTTTTCAAGGCAGCGAACGTCAAAGCGATACAGCGTGAAATTCAACGATCAGCGTATGACGGACTCCTGCTGCAACGCTCACAAGATTGTCGATCGCGTTCGCCGATTCCACACAAACCATTTCGCGCCAGCCATCCGGCTGTCCCAGATCACCCATCTTGGTGGCCTTCTCAGTCCACGGCGTCCATACCACGGTAGACGCGCTGCCGGATTTGGCAATGTGGATACGACGGTTTAGTTCATCATCGTGAATCACACATTCGGCTAGGGTATTGATATACACGCGATCCGTTTCACAGGAGAAGCTGATACCACCCTCCTGCTTGCGCAAATTGGAGCCGCCGACCTTGTCCCAGTATTCACAACCGTCCAGCCCCGTCACGCGTATTTGTCCAATGTCACCGATCTGCAAATAAGTGTGCAATGCCTCGCTGATCACAAAATCCGTAGTGCCGGTATTTTCGGTAACCAATTCCATGCGCAACGTCTCGCCGACAATAACAGTCAGATCCACATTGCATTCATGCGGCCATTGCGCCCGAGTTTTATCCGACGCCACCAGGCGCAAGGTTAATCGGGTCGCGCCGTTGGGCTCGGTACCCGTTTCAATCACGCGCCATGGCACCGTTCGCGCAAAACCGTGGCCGGGAAAACCGGACTCCGTCGCATGTGCACCAAACCAAGGCCAGCACACCGGCGCACCGCCGCGTATCGACTTTCCCGCTGCCAGTTTTGCATCTCTCGACAGCCAAACGACAGGCACTGACTGACTCCTGGGTTGCCAGCTCATCAGATGTGCGCCCTGCAAACATAGCGAGGCAGTTCCCAGTGCATTGTCGATTTTTGCAACGACCAGACCGCTTGCGTCCTCGACAAACTCAAGCTGCCCCTTGATGCCAAATTGCGTATTCAATGCTGTAATCATGACAAATTCCTAATTGTTAATTTTCAATTTGAGACACATCTCTCACCGCACCCTTGTCGGCGCTGGTGGTCATTGCGGCATAGGCCCTCAAGGCTACCGACACATGTCTCTCGCGACTGACGGGCTTCCACGCCAGACTTCCCCGGCCTTCCATCTCGGTGCGGCGACGCGCCATTTCCTCATCCGTTACCGCCAGCGCAATGCTGCGATTCGGGATATCGATTTCTATTCTGTCACCCTCATGCACCAGAGCGATCGAACCGCCGCTTGCCGCTTCCGGCGAAACATGACCGATCGACAGGCCGGACGTACCACCCGAAAAACGTCCGTCGGTGAGCAGCGCACACACCTTGCCCAGTCCTTTCGATTTCAGATAGGCTGTCGGATACAGCATTTCCTGCATGCCAGGCCCGCCTTTGGGCCCTTCATAACGTATCACCACCACGTCGCCTGCAACGATGGCGTCACTCAGAATCGCGGCAACCGCATCGTCCTGGCTCTCGAACACGCGCGCACGCCCGGCGAATTTAAGAATGCTTTCATCCACACCCGCCGTTTTCACGATGCAACCATCTACCGCAACATTGCCGTGCAGCACGGCCAGCCCGCCATCCTGACTGTATGCATGTGCCTTGTTGCGTATGCAACCTGCGGCGCGATCCGCGTCCACATCCGGATACAGCATGGACTGCGAGAAAGCGATCGTCGTCGCAATACCGCCTGGTGCTGCGCGGAAAAACTTGTTTGTCGCCTCATCCGTGCTTTGCGTGATATCCCACTGAGCCAAACCTGAACGCAACGTCTTGCTGTGCACTGAACCCACATCGCCGTGCAATAGTCCCGCCCTGTCGAGCTCTCCCAGGATCGCTGAGATGCCGCCTGCACGATGCACATCTTCCATGTGATATTCACTCGATGGCGCGACCTTGCACAAGGTCGGCACATGGCGCGACAAGCGGTCCATGTCCTTCATCGTGAAATCCACACCCGCCTCGTATGCGATCGCCAACAGATGCAGCACCGTGTTGGTCGAGCCGCCCATCGCGATATCCAGCGTCATCGCATTTTCAAACGCATTGAAAGTCGCGATGTTGCGCGGCAACACCGATTCATCGTCCTGCTCGTAATAGCGTTTGCACAAGTCGACGATCACGCGCCCTGCACGCAAGAACAACTGTTTACGCTCGGCATGGGTCGCAACCAGCGAACCGTTGCCGGGCAGCGACAGGCCCAGTGCCTCAGTCAGACAATTCATCGAGTTGGCGGTAAACATGCCGGAGCATGAACCGCAGGTAGGGCACGCAGAACGCTCGATGGCATCCACTTCTTCGTCGCTGTAGGCGCTGTCGGCCGCGGCGACCATTGCATCCACCAGATCAAGACCTCTGGACTTTCCCTGCCAGTTCACCTTGCCCGCCTCCATCGGCCCGCCCGAGACGAACACCACCGGAATATTCAGGCGCATCGCCGCCATCAGCATGCCAGGCGTGATCTTGTCACAGTTGGAGATGCACACCAGCGCATCTGCGCAATGCGCGTTAACCATGTATTCAACGGAATCCGCGATCAGATCGCGACTTGGCAGGGAGTAGAGCATGCCGCTGTGGCCCATCGCGATGCCGTCGTCCACGGCGATCGTGTTGAACTCCTTGGCAACGCCGCCTGCCTTTTCAATTTCGCGCGCAACCAGCTGCCCCATGTCTTTCAGATGGACATGTCCCGGCACGAACTGGGTGAATGAGTTGGCAATCGCGATGATGGGCTTGCCAAAATCTCCCTCTGTCATGCCGGTTGCACGCCACAAAGAGCGCGCGCCGGCCATGTTGCGGCCATGTGTGGAAGTACGTGAACGGTAAACTGGCATGATGTCTCTTTAGTGTAGGCTATAATCAAGTTACCAATTCTACCCGATTCCATCATGCTCGTTTACCCACAATTTAATCCTGTCGCTCTGCAAATCGGTCCGCTTGCCATTCACTGGTACGGCCTGATGTATATGGCAGGCTTTTTGACTTTTCTATGGCTGGGACGAAAACGCATCCTTATGCTCAAGCATCCACAGATCAACAACAAGATGCTCGACGACCTGTTGTTCTATGGCGTGCTCGGCGTCATTGTCGGTGGACGTCTTGGCGAAGTGCTGTTCTACAATCCTGGTTATTATTTCTCCAATCCGTTAAAAATATTTTTCGTCTGGGAAGGCGGCATGTCGTTTCACGGCGGATTTCTTGGCGTGATGGTGGCGATGGCATTGTTCGCCCGGCAGCATAAATTGCGCTGGCTGGAGCTGATGGACTTCATCGCCCCTCTGGTTCCTCCCGGACTTGCATTTGGCCGGCTGGGCAATTTCATCAACGGCGAATTATGGGGGCGCCCTACCAATATGCCCTGGGGCATGGTCTTCCCCAAAGTAGACAATTTGCCGCGCCACCCTTCACAGCTTTATGAGTTCGCGCTGGAGGGCGTATTGCTGTTCGCACTTTTGTGGATTTACGCGAGAAAACCCCGCCCCGTCGGCGCCGTGTCCGGCCTGTTCCTGATCGGCTATGGCAGTTTCCGTTTCATCGCCGAGTTCACCCGCAACCCCGATGACGGCATCTTCGGATTGATGACCTTCGGCGTCAGCATGGGTCAATGGCTAAGCTTGCCGATGGTCATAGCAGGCATAGCCATGATGGTCTGGAGCATACGCCGGACGACTTGACAGTGTCATACACCTCTTACACACTGCACCAGTAAAACAATGACGAGTTCACATTGGACGACTTCTCCTTAGACACGCTGTTAGGCATACTTTTTATACTGCTGCTATGCGGCGCATGGTTTTCTGCGGCCGAAACCAGCATGATGGCGCTCAACCGTCACAGACTGAGCCATCTGGTCCGCAAGGATATTCGCGGCGCAAAACTGACGGCCCGCCTGTTATCCAAAGTCGACAAACTGTTGGGTTCGATTCTGTTCGGCAACACCCTGGTCAACGTTACGGCGGCGGCCATCACCAACATCCTCATTTTGCGCGTGTTCGGCGCCAGCGAACTGGCACTGCTGCTTGGCACCCTGCTCATCACTTTCCTGCTGCTGGTGTTCAGCGAGATCATGCCCAAGATCATTGCGGCAAGCTATCCCGAGCGCGTCGCCCTCCCTTCAAGCTACTTGCTCGCGCCGCTGATCAAGCTGTTCCACCCCGTGGTCACCGTGGCAAGCGGCATTGTAAAAATTTTTTTGCGGCTGCTGCGCATCAAAATTCAGACCGATCAGAGCAAACAGAGGATGACGCTGGAAGAGTTGCGCGGACTGGTTCTGGATGCGGAGCATTTTCTGCCCCGGCAACACCAAAAAATGCTGCTGAATCTGGTGGATCTCGAACGCATCACGGTCAATTATGTGATGATCCCGCGCAATCAGATTGAGTCTTTGGACATTAACGCTGATCAGGATACATTGCGCCAGCAAATCATCACCTGCCATCACACACTGCTGCCGGTATATGAAGACACGCCCGGCAACATCATCGGCATTCTGCACATAAAACGCGTACCTGCTTTGTTTCATGAGTCGACACTTGATGCGGCACAGCTGCGCGATGTACTTTATGAGCCATACTTTATTCCTTCCGATACGCCGCTGCTTCAGCAACTGCAACAGTTTCAGCAACGCCACATGCGGCTGGGACTGGTCGTGGATGAATATGGTGAACTGCTGGGCCTGGTCACGCTGGAAAACATTCTGGAAGAAATTGTCGGTGAATTCACCACCCAGTCACCTTCGCAAACCGGGAAATTTCTGCGTCAGGAAGATGGCAGCATACTGCTGGAAGGTTCCAGCAGCTTGCGCGAGCTGAACCGGAAGCTCGGCCTGCATCTGCCGCTGGACAATGCAAAAACGCTCAACGGACTGATACTGGATCACCTCGAAGATATTCCGGAGACAGGTACCAGCCTGAAAATTGCCGGCTACCCCATAGAAATCATTCAGACACAGGATCGCATCGTCAAGGTCGCACGACTTTTTCCGCATACGACGCACAAACAATAAGTGTGAGCAGTGGGGAATCAGGTACGCTTGTCACTTATTACATACCACTTATCGCTTACCGCTTACCACTTGTCACTTACCACTTGCCACTTATTACTTCTGCCTATTACTTCTGCTTTACAAGACGACGAAAGCTCGGCATGATACCGGGCAACAGCAACCCTGAGGATACGTTATGGCTGTCGCACCAACCAAAGTAAAAGAATACACCTACAATTGGGAAGGCAAAGACAAGTCCCGCAAGTTTGTCAGGGGGGAGACCCGCTCGGTTGGAGTTGCCAGTCTGTCCGCCCAGCTGCGTCGTCAGGGCATAAATGTTTCCAAAATCAAACGTGCACGCACCAGCAACAAGGCGATCAAACCGAAGGATATCGCGCTGTTTACCCGGCAACTGGCCACCATGCTGCGCTCAGGCGTTCCACTGCTGCAAGCCTTTGACATCGTGGGAAAAGGACACAGCAACCCGTCAGTCGCGAGATTGCTTTACTCGATCAAGACGGATATTGAAACAGGCAGCAGCCTGCAACAAGCCTTCAAAAAGCACCCACTGTATTTTGATGACCTGTATTGTAATCTGATCGGCGCAGGCGAATCTGCAGGTATTCTGGACAGCCTGCTTGATCGACTGGCAACTTATCAGGAAAAGATTCTTGCCATCAAAGGCAAGATCAAATCCGCACTTTTTTATCCGATTTCCATCATCGTCGTCGCTTTCATCATCACAGCGGTGATCATGATTTTCGTCGTTCCAGCCTTCAAGGAACTGTTCTCAAGTTTTGGCGCCAACTTGCCCGCACCGACGCTGGTTGTCATGGCCATATCCGACTTCTTCGTCCATTACTGGTTTCTTATTTTTGGCGGCATATTCGGCGGGCTGTATGCATTCTTCTATTTCTGGAAGCGCAGCAGACCCATGCAATATTTTATGGACAGAATGCTGCTCAGGTTGCCCATATTTGGCGAGCTGATACGCAAGGCTACCATTGCGCGCTGGGCTCGCACGCTCTCAACCATGTTCGCAGCCGGCGTGCCGCTGGTCGAAGCCTTTAATTCGGTTGCCGGCGCCGCCGGCAACATCGTGTATTTTGATGCCACCAAGAGCATACAGCGCGAAATCAGCAGCGGCAATAGCCTGACTTCCGCGATGCAAAGCACCGATGTTTTTCCCAGCATGGTGATACAAATGGTATCCATCGGTGAAGAAGCCGGCTCCCTGGATGCCATGCTCTCCAAGGTTGCCGACTTTTACGAGGAAGAAGTGGATGATGCCGTCGCAGGCCTGTCCAGCCTGATGGAACCTATCATCATGGTGGTGCTTGGCGTATTGATCGGAGGCTTGGTGATCGCGATGTATCTGCCTATCTTCAAGATGGGTCAGGTCGTTGGATAACCAGAAGACAGAGGACAGAGGACAGCTGGCAGATTGTTGCGTGCCGCAAAGCGGCCCGTCGTTTACAGGGCGCGCCACCGCCGCGACGAGACTTCTGTCATCTGTTATCTGTCATCTGTCTTCTATTGCCCGATGAGTCTCATGGATCTTTTGCAGACAATGCCCGCAGCCTTTATTGGTCTGTGCGCCGTCCTGGGTCTCATGGTCGGCAGTTTCTTGAACGTGGTGATCCACCGCCTGCCAAAAATGCTGGAGTTTAACTGGCAACAGCAGTTTGCCGAGTTGCGCGGTGAAGAACACACACCGACCGAGCCTTATAATCTCCTGATTCCACGTTCTGCCTGCCCGCATTGCCATCACGCCATCAGCGCGCTGGAAAACATTCCGGTTTTAAGTTACCTGCTGTTACGCGGCAAGTGCCGCGGCTGTGGCGCTGCCATTTCCCTGCGTTATCCTGTCATCGAAGCCGTCAGCGGAATTCTTTGCGGATTTGCAGCCTGGCATTTCGGTTTCGGCATGGCAAGTGTGGGCGCAATCCTGCTTATCTGGGCGCTGCTGGCCCTCACCGCCATCGACTTCGACACCCAGTTGCTGCCAGACGACATCACCCTGCCGCTCATCTGGATCGGGCTGCTTTTCAATCTTAACAATACATACACTACGCTGCATGACGCATTGCTGGGCGCAGTCGCAGGCTATATCGCACTCTGGTCGGTGTACTGGCTGTTCAAGCTTGCCACCGGCAAGGAAGGCATGGGTTACGGCGACTTCAAACTGCTGGCCGCACTCGGTGCGTGGATGGGTTGGCAACTGCTGCCGCTGATCATCATTCTTTCGTCGCTGGTCGGCGCCGTGGTTGGCATCACCCTGATCGTTGCAGTCAAGCGCGGCCGCGACGTTCCCATCCCGTTCGGTCCCTATCTGGCAGGCGGCGGCCTGATCGCGCTGTTCTGGGGACATTCGCTGACGCAGAGTTATCTGCAACTGCTGGCACAATGACCCCCTCCCCCCTCTCTCCAACCCTCTCCCGCACTGCGGGTGAGGGCGCGAACGAATCGCTACGCGAGTTTCACTACTGCGTCGGTCTGACAGGCGGCATAGGTAGCGGCAAGAGCACCGTTGCCAGGCGGTTTGAAGAACTGGGGGCATCCATCATCGACACGGATGCGATCTCTCACCAGTTGACCCAGACTGACGGGCAGGCCATAGCAATGATTCGATCCGCATTCGGTGAAAAGTTTATTACGACCACAGGCGCACTGGACAGAGTGCGGATGCGCCAGCTGATCACGGCAGACGCCAATGCCAGACACCAGCTTGAGCAGATACTGCATCCGCTGATACTGGAGATATGCAAAACACAGGTATCAGCCAGCAGTCACTCGCCCTACTGCATTTTAATGGCACCCTTGCTGATTGAAGCGCCAAATTTTTTGCGATTGGTCCATCGCGTGCTGCTAATAACTTGCACTGAACAAAACCAGATTGAGCGAGTCATGCAGCGTAACGGGATGTCTGAAGCCGAAACCCGTGCAATGATCGCGCTGCAGCCGCCCCAGACAGAACGCATGAAACACGCGGATGACATCATTCAGAATGACGGCACATGCGATGATTTGAAAAATAAGGTAACAGCTTTGCACCATCGTTATCTGACTATCATCAACAACCATTTGACGGCGGACTGATATTCAATATATCTTCCATACTTGGCGCTTCTATCAATTGCATATTCAGATAATAAAAACGTGATCAGCTACGAATTCCCTCTCAATGAAAAAGTACGCACCTGGCTGCGCCTTGAGGATTTATTCGCGCGCATGAATTATTTTCTGGCCTGTGATCTCGGCATGGAACACCATGTTGCACTCACAACCCTGTTTGAACTTCACGAAGTCGCCTGTCGCCCTGATCTCAAATCGGAATTGCTGCAGGAACTGGAACGCCAAAAGCGCGCGCTGGCCAATTTGCATAACAATCCAGCCATTTCCGAGCAGGCACTGGATAACATTCTGAATGAGATTGAACAAGCCGCAGCCAATTTGCTTGCCATGCCAGGAAAAGTTGGTGCTGTGATGCGCGAAAACGAATGGCTGATGAGCATCAAGCAGCGCGCCAGTGTGCCGGGCGGCACATGCCAGTTCGATCTGCCTTCATACCATTACTGGCAGCAGCAGCCGGCCCAAGTACGCCGCAACAATCTGAAAGAATGGCTGTCTCCCCTGCTGCCTATCAGCGTCGCGATCAATATCCTTCTGAACCTCCTGCGTGAGAACGGCCGAAAGATCAGCTTCACCGCGCATCAGGGTTCTTTCCAGCAGATGCAGGGCGGCCGTGCAGCACTGCTGTTGCGCGTCAGTTTAAAACGGGATCTGGCATGCATCCCCGAACTCGGCGCCAACAAGTATGCGATCAACATTCGCTTTATCGTCGCCAACTTTGAAGCCAAATCCTCGTTGTTTGAACAAGATGTACCTTTTGAACTCACCTTCTGCACCCTCACATCGTGACCTCAGCCAAAAAACCCATCGTCACCTGCCCTCACTGCAAAAAAGAATCCTACTGGGACACCAGCAATCCTTTCCGCCCGTTCTGCTGCGAGCGCTGCAAAATGATAGACCTTGGCAAATGGGCAGACGAAGAATTTCGCGTAGCCCTTCCCAACGGGCATGTCGAATATACCTCACATGATGAAGAGGTCGGCCATACCCGTTTCCCTCTCTCCTAGCTCCCTCACGCTTGGGGGAGAGAGGGACTGTGCGATTTTTCCGTTAACGACGAGGAATTTACCTCTCCGACCTACCAGGCTTGACGCAGCAATGCGATCCCGTGTGCACCCCACTGCCAGGCAGTGCTCATGTCGGATTGATTAAGCCCTCCCAGTGCATACACCGGTATGGATGAGCCTGCCGCCGCGCTTGCGAAATTATCCCACCCCAGCGTCGCCGCACCCGGATGGCTTTTAGTCGGCAACACCGGACTCAGTACCGCAAAATCACACCCCAATTTTTCTGCGCGATGCAATTCTTCCACAGAATGGCATGATGCCGCACACCATGATACGTCGGGCCGTTCAGTCAGGTTGGCAAGCTGTGATGAAGTCAGCTGCGCCCCGTCCGCTCCGACTGCATTTGCAAGATCAATGTCGCCGTTGATCAAAATCTTTGCGCCGTGCGCATGCGCCATCAACACGACGCGCTGCGCCAGATCGCGCAAGTCTTCACGCGACATGTTTTTCTCGCGCAACTGTATCAGCCGCAATCCTTCATCCAGCTTTGTTTGCAGTCTTGCCAGGAATTCTCCCACGCCCAATTCAGCGACATTGCTGATGGCGTACAAGGACGGCAAGTCAAGCGCGCGCAGGACGGGCGCATTGGCCGGCAACAGAGGATGGACAATCACTTCTGTCGGGCTCTGCCAGGCGAATTGCTGCCCCTCATGCGGATACAGTTCACCGCGCCATTCAGTGACCCTGAAAAAACTCAGGCGAACTGTCGCATGCGGATAGGTGAAAACGCGGGTGATCCAGGGATAGGCGGTCACAAGCTCTATCCCCAACTCTTCCTTCAACTCGCGAATCAGCGCATCGCGCGCCGTCTCGCCAGCTTCAACTTTCCCACCCGGAAATTCCCAGTATCCCGCCCAGATCTTGTCGGCTGGGCGCTGTGCCAGCAGAAAAGTGCCGTCAGGTCTTTGCATAACAGCAGCTGCAACCTCAACGAGATTTGTTATTGAATTTTCCAATCTGTTTCAACGCAAAATCTGTGAAGCCAAGTCCTTCACTTACCCTGCTCTCCGGTCTTAAAGATCGCCTTTGCTTGCCGCCACCATCATGTCCTTCATGGATGCCATCACGCCCTCTGCACTTTTGCGCGCATCTTCCGGCATGCTCTCCAGCATCTTGATATCTATCATCATGGAGATGACCCAGCGTTTCCCCTGTGCATCCTCAATAATTGCGATGCGGCAAGGCATGAATGCGACCATTAGCGGATCGGCTTTCAGCATCTTGTCGGCTGTCAGGCCATCGCAGAAGCTGTAAATTTCCGTGCGCTTGGCAGGCTTGCCAGTCAGGGATTCAATTTCCTTGTAAACCTTGCTGACCCCGGCGAACTTGAGATTGTGCTGATTAGCGCGCAACTTGAGCGATTCCACAGCATCATCGAAGCTGACGCCGTCATCTACCTGAATGCGCGCAATCTGCAGCGCAACATTGACGTAACCGATACCCTGATCCGGCGAGGCGGCAACAGCAGGTTGCAAAACCAAAGCCAGCAGCAATGCAAAAACAAGGCGCAATTGATTCATATTTTCTCCTTTATTGTTAACGTTTAAAAGTACAAATGACGTATTCTCACCCCGAAGAATACCTCGTGTAGCGCTCTAAATCCAGAGATGCTTGTGACTTCCACAGAGCATCATATGCAATTCGCCATACTGACTGGCATGGGCTACACTATCCGCAAGCCAACGACTCAAATGGGGGAAGATATGAAACTCATCATGATTGCTATAGTGCTGTTGCTCAGTGCGTGCAACAAAACGCCTTCCAGTCCGCCGCCAAAAATCGCCGAACAACAACGCGAGGTGCTGGAAAAAGCCAAAGAGATCGAACAAACATTGCAAAAAAACAGCGATGCAGAAAAGAAAAAAATCGACGAGGCAGCAGCCAAATAGTCCGCACCAACTATAAAAATTGCATGCCCGCTCTGCCGTCTAGCAACCGATCACCTCATTGATGATCTGCATCGCCTTGTCCGTTGCGCCCTGATGGGATGCGACAAACTTCACGCCTTGCTTACTCATTAGTTCAAGCGCGCTGACATCATCCAGCAAATCACATGCTGTTTTCACCAATTGCTGCGCGTTGTTCACCTGCACTGCTGCGCCAGCTTCAACAGCCAGTCTCGTAGCATCGGCAAAATTGTAAGTGTGCGGTCCGATCAACACGGGTATGCCGACCGAACAGGCTTCGATCAGATTCTGACCGCCGAACGGCAACAGGCTGCCGCCGATGAATGCAATATCCGACGCAGCATAATACGCGAACATCTCGCCCATGCTGTCGCCCAGCACCACCTGAACGTCAGCCGGCACTTCCTTATTTTCGCTTCGTCGTTGATAACGCAATCCGCGCATGCTCAACATGCCGGCGACCTGATCAAAGCGCTGCGGATGCCGCGGCACGATGACCAATAACACGTTCGGCGAAAAACCTTGAACTTGCCACGCGTCGAGTATCAATTCCTCCTCTCCCTCGCGTGTGCTCGCCGCCAGAAATATTTTACGCGCCTCGCCAAACTGCCGATGCAACGACAGACCCAATTCCAGCATGGCTTGCGATGGCGCAATATCAAATTTCAGATTTCCCATCACGGACACATTTTGAGCGCCAAGCTGGGAAAGGCGCGCCGCATCATCTTGGGTTTGTGCAGCGACGGCTGATAATTTCTGCAAAGCACTGCGCGTCAGACGTCTGATGCGCGCATAACCCTTTGCCGATTTTTCCGACATGCGCGCATTGAGCAGTAACAATGGAACACCTGCACCATTTCCTGCCTGAATTAGATTGAACCAGATTTCTGTCTCCATCAGGATGCCAAGTTTCGGTTTGAAATGTCGCAAGAAACGTCGTACAGCGAATGGGTAGTCATAAGGCAGGTACGCACGCATGACGCTGTCACCATAAAGCTGTTCGCCGGCAGCGCGCCCTGTCGGTGTAGTATGAGTCAGCAATATCTGGTAGCCGGGATAAGCCTCGCGCAACTTGGCAACAAGGCTTGCCGTCGCGCGCGTTTCCCCAACGGACACCGCATGCAGCCAGATAACAAGCTTTCTGCTTGCAACAGAATAAAAACCGAAACGCTCGCCGACATGCTGCAAGTACTCGGGCTGACGACGTGATCGCCACGCCAGGCGCATAAAGATAAATGGCAGCAGCAGCCACAGAAAAACAGTATATATTGTTTTCACCAGTGCCTTGCCACGGAAGAATTCGTGCACTCCACCTGTATCACCTCGCGGTCTTCCAGGCGGATCGCGGTGAGCGGCCCGCCCCACAGGCATCCCGTGTCGAGTGCGATTGCATTGGGCTTGACCATCAGGCCCAGCGCTGACCAGTGGCCGAATATCACGGTAGCCTCTCGGCTTTCGCGTTCGGGAATATCGAACCAGGGGCGGTAGCCTTGCGGGATGTACTGCACTTCCGCCTTGAAATCGAACTCCATTTTTCCTCTTTCGGTGCAGATGCGCATTCTTGTCAACGCATTGGTAATTACGCGCTGCCGCTTGTAGCCCGCCAGTTCATCGCTCCAGGCATCGGGCTGATTGCCATACATATGCGCAAGAAAATTAACATAGTTGTCAGCCTGCAGCGCAACTTCGACTTCACGAGCAAGGCCTGCCGCCTGCGCAACCGTCCAGTCCGGCAGAAGGCCCGCATGCACCAGCACAAACGCTCCTTCGGTATGCAACAGGCGCTGGTTGCGCAACCAGTTCAGCAATTCTTCGCGGTCGGGCGCATTCAGAATTTCATCCAGCGTATCACCCTTATGCAACTTTCCCGTGCCGTTCGCCACTGCCAGCAGATGCAGATCGTGATTGCCAAGCACAGTGATCGCACTGTCTCCCAGCGATTTGACCAGACGCAAAACCTGCAAGGATCGCGGGCCGCGGTTGACCAGGTCGCCCACCAGCCACAGCTTATCCTGTGCCGGGTCAAAGCGTATTTTTTCCAGAAGCTGCAAGAGTTCCGTGTAACAGCCCTGAATATCACCTACCGCGTAAATCGCCATCGCGCCTTTGAAACAAAATATCCTGATAAAATAGCGTACCAGATTTTGACGCGCCTTTGATGAAATTGTTTTTGCAGGTTAATCTTTTGACTCACATCAATTCAGCCGCCTGATGCTGTTTAACTCCTACGTCTTCATTTTTTTCTATCTGCCCGTCGTGCTGATCGGATTTTTCCATCTCGCGCGCATCAATCATGCCTATGCCGCTGGCTGGCTTGCACTGGCTTCGCTGTTCTTCTACGGCTACTGGAATCCGGCCTATATCGGACTGCTGCTTATCTCCATCGTGTGCAATTACGCATTCGGGATGTGGATAGCTAAAAACAGGACTGAGGATCGAGGATCGAGGAGCGAGGAGCGAGGAAGAGACGCAAGCAAGACCGCAATGCCGCAAGGGCATTCCCACGCAACTACGGAGCAAAAGCTCCTGTTGCTGAATGAAGAGGTCTTCCCCGCACAACTAGGGGGCTGCGCCCCGAGTTGTGGCGCGAAGAAGCAACTGCTCATTGCGGCAGTCAGTGCCAACCTGTTGTTGCTGGGCTATTACAAATACGCCAATTTTTTCATCAGCAACGTCAACAAGATTGCCGGCACGCATTGGGATATCGGCAATATCATCCTGCCGCTGGGCATTTCATTTTTCACCTTCACCCAGATCGCATTTCTGGTGGACACCTATCAGGGCAAGGTCAAAGAATACAATTTCATACACTACGTGCTGTTCGTCACCTACTTTCCCCATCTGATCGCGGGCCCCATCCTGCATCACAAGGAAATGATGCCGCAGTTCGCGCGTTCATCCAGCTATAGAATCAACTGGGAGCATGTCGCAACAGGTCTGATGCTGTTCACGCTTGGGCTGTGCAAAAAAACATTGCTGGCAGATGCCCTGGCGCCCTATGCGAACGGCGTGTTCAACGGCGTGCAGAACGGCATACTGCCGACCGCATACGAAGCGTGGGCGGGTGCTTTGGCATACACCATGCAACTCTATTTCGACTTCTCAGGCTATACCGACATGGCGCTGGGCATTGCGCTACTCTTCAATATTAAACTGCCGGTCAACTTCGACTCCCCATACAAGGCAACCAGCATCATCGATTTCTGGCGTCGCTGGCACATGACGCTCTCGCGATTTTTGCGCGACTACCTGTACATCCCGCTGGGCGGCAACCGAAAAGGCAAAGTGCGTCGTTACGTAAACCTGATGGCAACCATGCTGCTGGGCGGCCTGTGGCACGGCGCAGGTTGGACCTTCGTCGCCTGGGGCGCACTGCATGGAATTTATCTGGCCATCAACAATATCTGGCGTGACGCAACGGCCGGGAAATTTTCGGTGCCCATCTGGATAGGCACATTGACTGGTGGCGCACTCACCTTCATTGCGGTAGTCGCAGCCTGGGTGGTGTTCAGATCGACCGATATTGATCATGCCAAGATCATGCTGGAAGCGATGTTCGGCATTCATGCCCGCCCCATTTCGTTCGATGCCGTGCTGCACGGACAGCTGCTGCTGGCGACCGATCTGTCCGGCCGAGATTTGATAAAAATATTATTTTTTTCCTTTGCCTGGGTCTGGTTGCTGCCGAACTCCTCCCGTCTTAAATTCATCCAGGGCAGTTTTATTCTGGCGTTGGCGCAGGCGGTTATCGTAATGTGCTTTCTGGCTCTGGCTATTGACCAGTTCGGCAGCTACAGCCCGTTCCTTTACTTCCGGTTCTGACGGATATGAAGCAAGCAAAGATTTTTTCCATCCTCGTATTTACTGCTCTCGCAATTTACGGCGCCATAGGATTTTCTTTGCTGCCGCTGGCAAGTTTTACAGGACCTTTGACGCGCATGGGTAAAATTCCCGAATCGCTATTCGGCTGGACGAAAGAACAGCCCGCCGTCAATCCCGAGTATCTGGCCAACGCTTCATGGCAGGAAGCTGACGTGCTGGCGATCGGTGACAGCTTTTCTATTCCTCACCTCTGGCAAAGCGTGCTGGTGAAGAATGGTCTCAAGGTTCACACCGAAACCTGGGAAGCGATGCGCAACGTTTGCGATGACTTTCCAGAATGGTTGCGCAGCACGGGTTTCAAGGGGCGCCATGTGGTGATCGAGGTCGTCGAGCATAATTTCAAAGACACACTGGATCGATCAGCAAACTGCAAACAAATGGACTACCACGCCACGGCTGAACTCCCTGTTGTTCCACCACCACGACTGCTGACTCACAATACAGCGGACTATTCCGGAAAGTTTTCCGTCGGTATTGAGACAGAACTGCACGCACTAAAATATGAAAAACTCGCAGCACGGCCTGATTTCAACACATGGGACCTGGGCAACAACGTACGAATGAACCGGATAAAAAACGGCTGCGAATTGTTCAGCCACTCAAGTTGCAACGATGCCTTGTTTCTTGCGGATGACCAGGTGGGAGATTTTGGGGATGATACGCTCAATAAAATGCAGGTAATCAACGAACGACTAAAAGATTACAAGCTGACATGGGTGATTGTGCCCAATAAATCTACCGCGTACCTCTACCCCGACAAGCAGTTCTGGGACAAGGAAGAACAACGATTTCATGCACCCAATGTATTGAAAGTGCTGCGCCAGAAAATAGCGGTCAAGACCATGGATCTTTATCCTGCAAATGAGACGCATCTTTCAACCACCGGATATCTGATACTGGGCGAAGCGATCTACCGCAACATGCAGGCATCGCGGCTCTATTACTGATGTTTCCATAAATGATGACAGCATGCGCATTTTGCGGTCATTCACGCGAAGGCGATATAACTCCGCGTTGCGGACAAGGCCATGTTTGGGGAGTCGTCCCACTTCGTGGGTGCTTGATAATTGCCTGGGTTCCCGCCTGCGCGGGAACGACGAAGCCATAGCAATATTTGTCATGTATTACGGAAATCTCAATAATTTCCGCTTTGCCATTTTCCAGACCCAGGCATAGGATCCCACGACTCGATGTCACCCAAAGGATAGTCCTTCGTCAATCCGTAACCCACCCTGCGCAGCCTGCCCAGCAGCGAACTGCGCACAAAGTTGTGCGGATTGTTTACAGTATTACCTTTATCAGGCCGCCTTAAAGAAGGCATATAAAGACGGTGAAACTCGATCTGGGTGATACCCCACTTCATCACGAAGATGCGACCGCCCAAGTTGTGCTTGATACGACCCGTACTCTTGCATCCGAAGTGGTAGAAACGGCTTTTGCCAACTACGCGGTAATTGCGGCATCCCGCCACCCAGAACTTCATCAACAGATCATCGTCCGAACTCATACCGGGACTGAACTCCAGGCTGTAACCGCCCAGCATGCTCCACCATTTTTTGTGCACCAGCGTAGGCTGTGAGGCCGCGCCTTCCATGTCGACCCGCTTGTTGTCCATGCATCCCGCCAGAAATCTTTGCTCGTTGAATTCCTGAGGTGTCACACCGAAATTTTGCTTGATCATGGTGATGCTCTTGCCGATCTCGGGCTGTATCAGCGTGCCGAAAAACATCGCAAGATCGCTGTCGACAGATGAGACCGCCTCGATGAATCCCGCATCCCAGCCGGGTGCCGCGACCATGTCGTCATTCATGTATAAAACCCAATCGCAACTTGCCTTGGCCACCAGATGGTTCACGGCCAGACAAACGCCAACGTTCTTGTCGGACTGCGTATATTTGATACCCTGGGATTTGACCCACTCCAGCGAGCCATCCGAGCCATCGTTCAGGTGAACCAGAATCTCGTGTTCGAACTGCGAATGCTTCTTCAAACTCTCGACGCACAGCTTGAGATAGGCCAGATTGTTCCAGCTTGGTATGGCGATGCTAAACATGATGATCCTTTTTATGCGCGGAGAATGGCTTATCGTATTGAACATTTAAACAGGCGGCCAGCAACACGGCTACCGTCAAACTGTAAAAAGCCGTCGCCATGGTCAGATTAAGCGTCTCGGCTGTCAGGCCGAACATCATGAAACCGCCGACAAAAATGAGCCCAAGCATTCCAGCTTGCCTGACCTGATCAGTATCGGAACGCATTGCCTGATAAAAAATCCTGCATGGTACAAGGTATATCGACAGCAACGCAATCAATCCCAGCATGCCCATTCCGGCGGCCTTGGAGAGTAGCTCGTTATGAACCTCGCCTTTGCCAAGATCAGCCGCCAGAGGTGTAATTTTTCCCTCTCTCAGCAAGGGGTCCATCTCTTTTGCGAAGCCCTCCGGACCTTCGCCGAAGACAGGATTTTTCACAAATATCTCTGCTGCCGCCTTGTAGAGCTGTATACGTACGCCTGTGGATGTATCCGCATTGCCATGATGAAAACTTGCCAGGTCATTGCTTACATCATCAACACGATGATGTATTTCCTGACTGAATGTATAGGCTATGAAAACCGCTGTTACAAGTATGAAAAATGCAGTCATCAGCGCTTTAATTGAAATTTTACCGAACCTGAAATAGATGAAGATCATCAGGAATATCGGCAAGGCAATCCAGCCTCCCCGCGAGCCTGAAGCAATAGAAGCGTAAATCCCTGCCAAAAAACCTGCAACCTTCAGGATACGCACCAAAAGTTTATCGCGCCCAGTCCAGTTGATACTCAAAACAGACAGTACACCCAGAACCAGTTCAAAATCGCCAAAATGAATCAGGTCTATTGTGACGATGCCAAAACGCCCATGGTCAATATTTTTGAGCATCAAACACCCGACAATGGTAGCCAGAGGAAAAGCATATTGCACCATGGCGACGACATTGAAACGCTCTCGCCGCAGCAGCATGAAAATCGGTACAGCAAGCAGATAGCGCGAAGCCGCGTCATAAGGATGCCCGCTGTAGTGATGGTGATAGCTCTGGCTCAAAAAGATGGCGAGCGGCATCGAGGCCATCGCCAAAAAGTAAAACGTCATTTCCCTGTTCCACGGCTGCATTGCACGCGAACGGTATGCCAAGACGGACAGCAACAACAATAATAAAAAAGCGCCATTCATACCGCCTTTAACGGCAAACATCAGGCTTGGATATATCAACAACAAGAACGCAGCACTTGTTTCGACCAACCCTTTGTAACGCGATTCGACTCTGATCATTTCACGCCAGTCATGAGAATTTCACTATAAATATGCTCGTACTCCTGCGCCACCTGCCCCCAGCTTCTGTCATATTGAGGCACGGGATCGCTTCGGGTCAGTTGCTTTTCAACTGCACTGGCCCAGGCTTCAATGGCTGCCGAGAGCGGCAATACAGAACCGGCATCCGGCGTCACCTGTACGGCCGCACCGCACACATCCGAGATCACGACCGGCACACGGGCCGCCATCGCTTCCGATATCACCATACCGTATGGCTCGGCGATGGCTGGGTGAAGCAAGACATCCACCTCGGCGAAATAATCATTATCGTCGCGCCAGCCAAGCAAACGATAGCCATCAGACCATTTTGCAAACAAAGGCTCCAGCTTGTCAGGATCAGGCCCTACCACCCACAGTTCCAGATTCGGTCTGATGCGGCGCAGCAAAGCTGCGATTTCAATCGCCTTCGGCAAGCCCTTGCGCTGCCACTCCCATCCGACAAAACAGAGCACGCCGCCATCGGCGGCAACGGCGCGCGACTCGCGCGGTTTCACGGGCTGTACGCCGGGAACTATCGGCACTGAAATCTTCTTCGTCATCTCAGGATAATAGTGAGCCAACTGTTTGCTGATAAAAGACGAATTCGGCACGATCGTTTTTGCAATTCGCAGTTCGCGACGCTCAAGATACAGACGCACCCACACCCTCAATGAAATTAAACGCCACCAACCCCTCTCATAAATCGTCGCAAAAGGCGGGCCATGAAAAGTGGTCACGTCGTGCACACCCAGTCGCTCATGACTGTGAATGACACGATCTGTAAAGGGATTTTTCTTCACCCAGCGCGCAACGCGATGACTGAAACGCACTTGCGACAACCAGCGTGGCCGCTTGGCCGTCTCGCCCAGTTCTACTACAATTATTCCAGATGGCTTCTCGACGTGACAGCGCTCGCAAAGCACCGTGACCTCATGCCCCAGCTTCTGGAGCTCAATCGTCAGCTCCCACACGTAGCGTTCCATTCCGCCCACAGGGCCATAGCGCTTAACAACCTGTATGATATTCATCCGCATAGCTTCGCATTGTAGCGTCATAGACCACCCGGCGCATCCGCACTTTGCATGTAGTACCCATACGCATCGCTTTGTGCAGTAAAATCCGGACTGATCTTATCTGTTTGATGAACCCATGTTTTCCATATTGATCCCGACCTGGAACAACCTCGAACTGCTCAAGCTCTGCGTGCGCAGCATCCAGCAAAATTCAGCCTACACTCACCAGATCATCATTCACGTCAATGACGGCAGCGATGGCAGCCTTGCCTGGGTGCGCGAACAGGGATTTGTGCACACAAGTTCACCCGAAAACATCGGCATCTGTCTGGCGGTGAACGAGGCGGCCATGCATGCCAGGATGGGCTACATCCTCTATCTTAACGATGACATGTATTGCTGTCCCGGCTGGGACACGGCGCTGGTTAACAAACTGAAGGGCATTGATATCGACCTGTTCATGCTGTCCGGGACGATGATAGAACCGCGCAACACCAACAACCCCTGCGTGATCTTCGGCGACTACGGCACCGATGTTGACAACTTCGACGAAGAAAAACTGCTCGCCGATCTACCCCGGCTTCACAAGGATGACTGGTATGGGGCGACCTGGCCGCCGACCCTGGTCAGCCGCAACTGGTGGTTCAAGGTGGGCGGCTACAGCAGCGAGTTCTCGCCCGGCATGAGCAGCGACAACGATTTCTCGATGAAACTGTGGCATGCGGGCTGTCGCATTTTTTATGGCGTGGGCGACTCGCTTGTGTATCACTTCCAGTGCAAGTCGACCGGCAAGGTCAAGAAAAACGACGGTGGAAAGCAGTTTTTACAGAAGTGGGGCATGCGTCAGTCGGTGTTCGACCGCTACTATCTGAGACGCGGAAAGACTGCGAGCGGATTAAAACTCGAAGAGCCTGAAGACACGCGCGAATTGCGCTGGCAATTGCTGCGCAGCAGACTGAAACGTGCGGTCAGCTAATTTCTGGATATATTCAACGCTGACAGTTTGCGATATTTGAGATAAGTCGTGCGCGCATTCATGCATGAGATATGCCAGCCGGCGAACCCATCCAGAATACCCCGGCGCAACAAATAGGTTCGCACGAATGCCCAGCCGCCGCTAAGCCACGCGCCCATCCAAGTGGATCTTTTCCCAGCCTCGAACATCTGTTGGGCTGCAGCGCTCGAGTAGTGTGCCACCTTGCGTTCCACATCATCCTGCGTGAGATAGCTGTAATGCAGCAGCGGATTTTTCAGTTTGGCCGTCTTGCCCTCAAACCGCACAATTTCATGAACCAGACTGTCCGAAAATCTGCCGGCATTACGCCTGAACAAACGCAACACATAATCCGGGTACCAGCCGCAATGATGGATATATTGTCCGCAAAACTGCGAAAGGCGCGGACAGAAATAACCATCCGCAGTTGCTTCCGTCATCGCCTGTTCGATTTCGCGGCGCAGCTCGGGTGTGACGCGCTCGTCCGCATCGATGGAAAACACCCAGTCACCCGTCGCATAACCCAGCGCACGATTTTTCTGCGGCCCGAATCCCGGCCAGTCGACATGCACGTAAACTTTAGCGCCATGCTGTTTTGCTATGCTCACCGTATCATCGGTGCTGCCAGAATCCACCACGATGATCTCGTCCGCCCAGGCAACCGATTCCAGGCAGGCGCGCATATTGCCAGCCTCATTCTTCGCAATGACGATGACCGACAGCATTATTTTTCAGATGTGTGCTGAGGTTGATATTCAGGCACCCAGCTCTCAAGCGCGGTTTTCACATCCACATCCGGCATGGTTGCAACATCGGTCCATGCCAGCAGCTTTGCAAGCCAAGCCTCATCCGCCCCCATCGCCTGGGCTATGCGCAGCTTCGGGTGATGTGTGGGCAGCGTGTGTTCGTTATCGGCCAGTAATTCTTCATACAGTTTTTCGCCGGGGCGCAGGCCGGAAAATTCGATTTTTATTTCTTCCTCAGTAAAACCGGAAAGGCGGATCAGCTCTTTGGCCAGATCCACGATCTTTACAGGCTCGCCCATATCCAGAACAAAAATTTCGCCACCCTGCCCCATCAGTCCTGCCTGCAACACAAGTTGTGCAGCCTCGGGAATGGACATGAAAAAGCGGGTGATTTCGGGGTGTGTCACCGTGATCGGGCCACCCTGCGCAATCTGCGCGCGAAACTTTGGAATCACGCTGCCTGTGCTGCCAAGTACATTGCCGAATCGCACGATGACAAACTTGGTCTGCCCAGTTTCTTCAGACGAAATGGGTACTGGTTGCAAGGCCTGACAGACCATCTCGGCCAGACGTTTGGACGCGCCCATCACATTGGTCGGATTCACCGCCTTGTCCGTCGAGATCATCACAAACTTGTCGACACCATGCTCCTTTGCCGCGCTTGCCACCGTAAAGGTACCCAGCACGTTGTTACGTATGGCCTGCCAGGCGTTGTGCAGTTCCATCATCGGCACATGCTTGTAGGCCGCTGCGTGAAACAGCACCGATGGTTTATGAAGTGCCATGACTTCACCGATGCGCGCAGCATCGCGCACATCACCCACCAGACAGACAAAACTCAGTGCAGGAAAAGTGTGTAACAGCTCCTGCTCCAGCGTATAGAGCGCGAATTCGCTTTGTTCGAAAAGCACCAGCTTTGCGGGAGAAAAGCGCGCTATCTGGCGGCACAATTCTGATCCAATCGAACCGCCCGCACCCGTCACCATCACAGTTCTGCCCGTCAACAAACCATGCAGGCCATCCGTATCCAGCATCACAGGATCGCGCCCCAGCAGGTCATCCAGCTCAATTGCGCGCAATTGAGACACAGATACCTTGCCGGTCATCAGATCGTCGAAAGAAGGCACGGTGAGCACCTGCACCTTCGCCGCATTGCACATTTGAATGACGCGCTGGCGCTGCTGGTGCGAAGAAGAGGGCATCGCGATGATGACGCGCTCGATGCCAAAACGCTCTACCCAGTGATTCAGCTCGTCCAGGCGGCCCAACACTCTCACGCCATCGAGCATCAGCCCCTGCTTGTCGCTGTCATCGTCCAGAAATCCCACCAGTTGCCAGGCCGGATTCTTCGCCAGGTCTTTGGACAGCATCGCGGCAGCGTCTCCCGCTCCCAGCACCAGCACCGGCTCGCCAGACAATTTCAGTTTTCCCTGAAACCGGGTTTCCTTCCATATACGATAAAGCACTCTGCTGCCGCCCATGAACAGTATCAGCAGCAGCGGATTCAACACCAGCACGGAACGGGGAACAATCAGGTGGCTTTGCAACATCCTCAATACAAACGGAATGGCAGCTGCCCCCAGCAAGACCGCCAGCACGATGCGGCGCAAATCGTTCAGGCTGGCGTAACGCCAGATGCCGCGATACAAGCCGAACATCCAGAATATCGCAAGCTGCAAGGGGACGACCCATATCAAGGTCTGTTGCATCTCCAAACTGAAATTGGGCGGCAAATCAAAATTGAAGCGCAACAAATAGGCCAGCATCCACGCGAGAGTAGCCGCAGCTATATCGTGTATTATGGCAAGCAACGTGCGCACATTCGATTTATGCAGCATCCCGGCTTTCCTGACTTGTTTCCTGATGCAGACGCCAGCGCTTGTCCACCCACATACTCAACCCCAGATAAATTGCCCCCCAGAAGGCCAGCATATTCCCCTGGCCTTCTGTATTCAGACTCAGCCCTAGCAATGCAGATACTCCAACGAGTACCATCAGCACATATTCCGCAATGGCGGTATTGCGATGCCCCCAGCCCATCTGCACCAGTCGCTGATAATAATGGCTGCAATGCGCAACAGAGAGAACCTCTTTTTTTCGCGCGCGTTTAAACAAAGTCAGGGTCGCATCCACCACAAAAGGCGAAAACACCAGGATGGGAAACCAGAATGGCCAATAGCCTTTTTGCCAGCCCCACACACCGAAGGCCGCTGCCAGAAAGCCCAGCGGAATGGAACCTGCATCGCCCAAAAAAACGCGGGCCGGATGAAAGTTATGATAAAGAAATCCCATGGCTGCGGCGCCTACTGTAAAATTCAGCATCGCGAATGTCTCATTTCCGCCCATCAGTCCGGCTATCCCGTAAAAGCTGAAACCTGTCAGCGCCATGCCGCCTGCCATGCCGTCGGAACCATCCATGAAGTTGTACAGATTGGTCATCCATACGATGTAGAGCAGCACAGGCAGCATCCAGACCCAGCCGATACCCGCGCCCAGCACCACGCACAGGGCTGCAATAAAATGTCCGACCAGTCTCGTTCTTGGCTGCAAGCCCCGCACATCGTCGACGAGCGACAGCAGGAAAAGCCCCAGCACAGGCACGACTATCCACCACATCCAGAATTTGAACAGCAGCACCCAGCCTGCCATGACACCTGCCATCAGTGCAATACCGCCCGTGCGTGGGATGGGCTTGTCGTGCAGCGAACGCTCGTTGGGGATGTCTTCTATCGTGCCGTGTTTGCTCAGGGTCAGAATCAGCGTCAGCAGCATGGTGACCGAAGCCGAGATCAGCGGGGAATAATGGTTCATGAATGCTACCGTGGGTTAAACGGGATGAATTTTAACACGCGCACTATCTACGCGTGGTATCAACAAGCGCCATATACTTTTCGAAGACCATCTGCGCGGTGATCGCCTGCTGGCAAGGTGGAATTTTATTTACCCCCTCCCCCGCTTGCGGGGGAGGGCTGGGGATAGGGCAGTCGCGCTTGAAACAGGGCGAACAGTCAAGACCGCTTGTGATGTGCAGACAGGATTTATTTAATATACCGCTGTACTCAGGGTCTGTCGGGCCGTGCAGCATGATGCCGGGAATATTTAATACAGTTGCCAGATGTCCTATGCCCGTTTCGACGCTGACAAAGCCTTGCGCATGCAACAGCACGCTTGTCAGTTCAATTAACGACAACTTTGGCAGAACCTGCGCACCATCGCTTGAAAGTCTCAATGCACGCTGATGCTCTTCTTCGTTCCCCCAGGGCAAAAGACAACGCAATCCTTGTTGAGTCAGCAGATGCACCAGTTCCATCCATGAGGCTTCAGGCCAGTATTTGCTGTTCCAGGTTGTACCATGCAGCAGCACGATGCATGGTTTATCAACGAAGCCTTTAAGGCGTTCCGGCAGATCGTGTTGCTTTTGGCGGAATTTTTCCAGACCAAAATCAGCGTAATGGCTGATATCCGCACCAAACAGCTGCGCCACAAGCTGCCGGTTTTTCTCGACGACATGCAGCCCGGTCGCCACTTTCGCAGTCTTTTTGTAGAACCTCGCTGCCAGCGACTCGCGCGCGCTGTTCGTATCAAAACCGTATATATCGATTCCCGGCAGGCGCGAGAGCAGCGCGCTCTTGAGCAATCCCTGCGCATCGAGCACCAGATCATAGTGTTCCGCCTTGAGCTGCTTCTTGAGGTGGCGCAGCAAACCTGGAATCTTCCACCAGCTTTTCTTGTGGCGGCGCAACGGCACTGCAATCACCTTGTTGACGGCGCTATGCCAGCTCACCATCTCGGCAAAAGCAGGCTCCACCAGCCAGTGAATCTCGGCCTCCGGAAAACAGCCGCGCAAGTCGCTGATGGCCGGGAACATGTGCAGAATATCGCCCAGCGACGACAGCCTTACGACGAGAATTTTCATAATTTTCCCAGCGCAAAGAAGGGATTATAGTCAAGCGCAATCAGCCGCACCAGTAAAAATCCGCGGCAACCAGCGAACCTGAAGCAACGCTCCATCACTTCGGTAACATTTTGTCTTGAGGCAACGCGCGCTCTCCTGAATTTATAGAAGGACTCGGGGTGAACGGAGTTGTAAACAATTTGTTGAACTACTTCTATAACGAAGACAATCTTACGACGAGCATTTTCACTCATGACTCCAGTTCATTGACCAGCATCTGCAATAACTCATTCCGGCATATCCCCGGGCGACAACACAAACGCGCGAGGCATAAAATCCAGGTCCTGCGCTGCTTCTGTGTGATCAAACACCAAATCCTGATTCATGCGCTCCGCCATTGCAGTTGTCCACTGTCGGTAACGCGGCATACGGCGCAATGCAGTTACCGCCAGACGAAAAGCCCAGAGCGGGACAGAAAAAAAACGCGGACGGCGGTTCAGCGCCACAAAAACACGCGCGACCATGTCGCGATAGGTGAGCATCTCATTGCCGGAAATATTGTAGGCATGGTTCGCCGCATCTGGCGCCAGCAGGGCCGAAGCACATGCCCGTGCCACATCTTGCACATGAACAGGCTGGCGCAATCCGGCGGCCTTGCCGAACAGAGGGAAAAAACCGAAACGCCGGATGAAGCGCGCAATCTCGGCGATATTTTTATCGCGCCCCAGACCGTAGATCAGCGTGGGGCGCAGTATCACCCATTCCACACCGTGACTTTCTGCCCACGCCTGCACACGTTCTTCGGCGTCGTTCAGGCGGCGAGCCACGGCCTGTTCTTCCGCGTCATTTGAATCTTCCTTGGTATAACGGCTGGTGGAAGATAGCGCCACCACCCGCTTCGCGCCATATGCTTCAAGCATACCAAAATGCTCCGGCAAAACCCAGATCGGCGCAACACAAACCCACAACGGCAAATCCCCTCCTACCTCCGCGAGACAACCTGCGGCCTGGTCATCGTTTTCTGAAGAACTAGTCGAATGGTTAGTCGTTCCATTAGGGGCAAGGGGTGAGGGAATCCACGATGGAGCAGGCTGCCGCCAATCCACACCATCGCGTGTTGCTTCTGTTGCCTGTCGCGAGAATGCCGTCACCCCCAAATTTTTCCGTATCAGCAACGGCAACAGGCAGTCACCCACCATACTGGTTGCACCCAACACGGCTACGCGCCTGCAGGCCTCAGCCACGACCGATACGCCTGGCAGTACGGTAAACCGTTATCAGCCCGAATCTCACCCATACCCCGACGGCAACCATGCTCATCACGGCACCGGGATACTGGTGCCGGAAGAATTTACGATAGAAACGCATCATTCCCTTGTGCTTATGCCATTCGACAAAAATCGGCCTTGACCGGCTGCATCCGCCATGCGCATGCAAAATCCGCGCTGCTGGCGCAAACATCACCTTCCAGCCATTTTGCCGAAATCGCATGCACCAGTCCAGATCCTCGCAATGCAGAAAATATCCTTCATCCCATGCGCCAACATCGTCCATCGCTTCGCGTCTGACAAGCATGCATGCGCCGGAAATCGCCTCTACCTCTATCGGTTGCCCGGGCAGCGGCTGTTTGTGCAGGTGAAAATCAAAGAACAACTTCGGCCATCGGTTGGAAAACCGCGCCAGCCCAAAAGCACGCACAAAGGAGCGCCAGGGGGTTGGCACGGCGCGACGCCCGCCGCCCTGCTCCAAACCATCCGGATTGACCAGCAAGCCACCCACCATGCCAATCGAATCGGATGATTCGAGCACACGCACCAGTTCTGAAATTGCACCTTCATCCAGACTGCAATCCGGATTCAGAAAAAACACATGATGCTCCCGCGTTCGCAGTAATCCAATGTTACAGGCAGCCGCAAAACCAAGATTGGCATCATTGCGAATAATTTTAAGCCTGGTTTCATCGGGAAAATGCTGCAAACAAAGATCGAGACTGGAATCCGTAGACGCATTGTCTATTACCAGCACTTCGCTGGCTTGCGGCAATGTGGTTCGCAGGCATTCAAGCAAATAATGTCCGGCGTTGTAGTTGACAATCACGGCGGAGACCTGCGGATTTGCATCCGCACTGTCCTCGACAACTTCTCTTTTCACCATCTCATTGTCCTTTTCCGGGGTAGCGCTTGTTCAACATCCGCCAGATTTCACCAACAGTAACTTTGCGGTTTTTCCGTATTGCACCTCGCTTGCGCCACATTTTCGGCAGACCCGCCAGTGCATCGCGCTTGGCCCTCAGAATGACATATCCCTTGCCGCGCAGGATAAAAATACCCACTGTTGCCACATTCATCACGATATGCAACGGCAAACAGACCCAGAATAACCAGCCGGGCATGTTTTTCACGTAGGTCCACACCAGATTGCGATGCCCGTGATAAACAGAAAAATCGCTATGCCGCCCGCCGGTCGTTGCCGAACCCATATGATGCACCACCGCCCTTGGCACCAACAGGCAGCGATGCCCCATCAGACGCAGACGGAAACCCAGATCGACATCCTCGACATAACAAAAAAAATCTTCATCAAAACCGCCGACTGACATCAGTGCATCCCTGCGATAAAGCGCTGCTGCGGCACAGGGTGAAAAGACCTCACGTGGTTCGTCGTCCGCAATATCCACCTGTCTGCCATGTCCCTCACGCCAGACAAGACCGCTCATGTGGTACGCGTCACCCTCACCATCGAGTAGAGTCAGGTTTTCATCCATCAGCTGGCGGCTGGCAAACATGGTGTAATCAGTATTCTCACCGGCAGCTTCCATCAGACGCTCCAACCACTCAGGATCGGGGAACGCATCCGGGTTGAGCAGCGCAATCCATTCGGCATCTTTCGTCAGTCTGATCGCCTGGTTATTGGCCGCCGCAAAACCCAGATTCGCCCGGTTTCTGACCAATATCACATTCGGATAACGCAACAGCAAATCACCCGGAACCGGCGCATCGCTGGCGTTGTCCACTACCAGCACGCTGAAATCTTGCAAAGTCTGCGCTTCCAGCCTTACCAGACAATGAGCCAGAATATCCCAGGAGTTCCAGTTGACGATAATCAGTGTCAGTCGGAACTTATTTTTCATCGAAAAACATTATGGCCAAAATTCTTCACCCGTTATGGACTAAATTGATAAAATAACCGTCCTGAAATGTAAAGTATAAACCAGCCCGGATGGAAACAAGCAACCCGTCACCTCAACCCATAGGCGCATTATTGCTGCTGCGCGAGTTGATCAATGCCAGGGACATAGACAAGGCGCTGGCATTTCAGCAGCAGTTCAAAGGACGTTTTGGTGCAATACTGGTGCGCATCGGGGCCATTTCGGAAGATGCGCTGCTGCCCGTCCTTGCCGAACAACTCAATTTGCACTTGCTGGACAGGAACGAACTAACCGCCCAACCGGAAACGATACTGAACGCTATTCAGCTGAGCGGCCTGTCTCCCGCATGGTTTCAGGATCAGCATGTACTGGTATGGGAAAATGCAGACGGCATTATACACTGCGCCTCGCGCAACCCGATCAGCAGCAATTTGCAGGAGACGCTTTCGGCAGCCTATCCATCGCTGTTGCCGGCGGTGTAAATCCGCGTAAATATAGCCGCCAAAAAGCCCTATCTGCGTGGCAGCAACCACCCCGAATAATGAAACCCGTCATGCCCATTCCCCTGAGCGTGGTTGTTGTCGACTTGTCGGCTTTACAACCACAGCCTACTCCTTGCGGGTGCACCCAAACCCCGCTTCGCGCCCCGCGACTGGCTGTGCAAAGCCAGTCGGCTCATACGGCAGAAAGTATGCTTCCTGAAATCCCGTATTCGCCCCGGAGGGGAGGGCGCAACGAGGGGGTGAAGCTGGAAAAACGATCGCTTGCGCGAGTTTCGCGTCAATATGTAAACGTTATCGTTCCATCGTCCTGGAACAGGTTGAAGCCGGCCAGGCCTGACAATGCATTTAACTGTGCTGTAGCCTGCGCCTTAAGCTCTGCCTGAATCTGGTCCAGCCTTTGCAGCCCGCCGAGCTGATTCATGGAAAGCAGCTGGGCGTAGGCAACGGCAAACGCACCGTTACTGCGCAGTTTGAGAAATGTCTCATCCGGCAGTGCATTCATCACGGCTTCATCTATGCGAAAAAGTCCTTTGACAGTAGCGGTCGCCTGATTCTCCCGTTGCAGATTGATGTGCCACGGCTGGATCAATCCCGCTCCATGCAGCGCATCGACTGCTGTCTGGGTTGCCACACGACTGCGCTCAACCTGCGTCAAAAGATTCAGGATATCCTTTAACGCCTGGCTTGGCGTACCTGATGCGTCAAAGAAGGACTCGCCCTGGCCTGCTTCAACCACCACACCGCTTTCCTCATCGATGCAAAGTATGCTGTCTTCACGGTCCTGCAACTTGACCAGTTGAAAGGGATAGCCACGTATCGCGGCAGGAATATAACTGCCCAGCCAGCGGCCATCGGGGGCAACGTACAAGTTAACGGCGTGTTGCACTGAGCAGATTGCCGCCAGCTCGAAGTTATTCCCGTTTTGTACAAACCCCAGCGGCATGCTTGGCACCAGATGCGGGAGTTCTGCCGCCACAACGGGCAGCGTGGTGAGTTGTGCTGCAAATTGGTAACCCGCAATCCTTTTCCACGCCTTGCTGGCGAAAGTTTCGGGATTAATGGCGCTGAGTTTGGGCATGATATTCCTTGTCATATGTTCTGAGCGGCCCAATTATAACAATTTTTTAACCGTGAAAAACCCCGTCCTTACAGTTCCTGAATATTGCCGAACCAATGCCGCAATAGCGGGGCGTGAAGTATGTAAAATCCGGCTAAAAGCAGTTACAATCCGGAAAACGCAGTTCTCTTTTCAGTGTTCACTCTTGATCCGGAACGCATTAAACGTGATTGCCGTTCGTGCTGAGCCATTCGTCAAGCTCATGACAGGCTTGTCGAAGCATAAGAATCCATTCACATTTCGACAGGCTCTCAAGAAACAGCTTTTTTATATTCATAAATTCAATAGGTTGCAATATAATCCCACGCGGTAAAAAAGTATCAAACGGCTTCGACAGGCTGCATGCTGAAGCCGTAAGCGGCGGCTTTTCGCTTCAAATAAGCCACCGTTCTTTTACGCATTTGCTCCTCGTATTGATCCTGTGAACGCTCCACATATTCACCACCTTTCGTCAACATGGCAAAGATCAGGCGCGCCAGTTTGTGCGCTGTGGTGGTGATCGCCTTACCCACGCCCATGCGGGCTGCCATCCGCCGGTAGTATGCGCCAAGGGCGCAATGGCTTCGATGCAATCCTTGAGCGGCCAATTTCAGCGCCTGTGCAACCCGATTCGGGATGCGTTTCGACGCACCCGAGAGTTGCTTGCCGCCCGAAATTTTTGTGCCGGGACACAAACCCAGCCACGAGGCAAAGCGTTTGGCATTTTCGAATTTTGACAAGTCAGGGCCGATCTCGACCAGCACCTTGAGTGCGGTGCTCACATCAATACCGCCTATGCGCGTCAAGTCCACTCCCGCCCACTGGTACAAAGCGCTACGTGCATCAAAGGTCGGTGCGTTCTTGGTTCTGCCCTTGTTTTTATTCGCCGTCAGCAAATCCTGATGTTGACGCAGCGGTTTGATCAATTCTTCCAGCTTGCTATCCGTCGCCGCAATCAGCGACTGGTAAGTATCAAACAACGATAGCGCCTGCGACAGGCAGAACACATGCTCATCCCGCCAATTGCCTTCCAGGCTCTTTGCAATCACAGCCTCGCTTGCGTGAACCCGGTAATTGCGCAGCTTCGCCAACGCATGTGGATCACGCTCCCCGGCAACGATGGCACGGATGATGTCCTGCCCCGTTTTGCCGACAATGTCGGTTAACACGTTGGTCAGTTGCACATTCATCTGCGTGAGCGCTTTCTGCATACGCTGAACCTGCCTGGCCTGCTCACGAAGCAGGGTGTCGCGCTGACGCGATATGGCGCGTAACGCGCACACATCGCCACCGGGCCGAAACGCGCCAGACAACAAACCAAAACTCATCAATTGCTGTAGCCATTGGCAATCCAGCACATCCGACTTTCTGCCCGAGACATGCCTGACGTGCCGGGCATTCACCAGATATACCGTCAAGCCGCGCGACTCAAGAATTTCATAGGGCGCAATCCAGTACACGCCCATCGACTCCATTGCCACCACGTCCACGCCGCACGCGATCAACCAGTCGGCCATCGCTGTGGCTTTTTTAGTTTAAAGCAATCAGGATCTGTACGTGCTGAGTGCAGAATAATTCTCTACGTTTTTACGACACTCCTCCAAATCATCTATGTATTCCGGCATATTGTTTTCGCAATGATGCACGGATAGAGTCACACACATCGATTCACTCCGCTTTTCCTTAGCTCGTAATGCTGTTTTGTAAATTGCCCAAACATCAATCAACAAAAGGAGCTTCCCGTGAAAATCCTGTTGACCCTGTTCCTGCTGTTCCTGTGTAACCCGCTGTTAGCGGCGATCCAGCACGCCAAATTTACATCAGGCAACCAGTACCTGATTGTGGAAACACTGAACGATGATCTGATCCATTTCGAGTATTCCGCGATCGGCCCCGCGCCAGATGCCGCATCAACGCTGTATACCTCGCCGATGATATACAAGACTTCTTACGCCGGGCCGTCCAGTTATAACCAGCAGGGCAATGTGATTGAGACGAGCGATGTCAAACTGATAGTGGATGCAGAGAGCCTGTGCGTGTCGCTCTCCTACAAAATAAAACCGCTCACCACGATCTGTCCGCAGGATCTGAATCAGGACTGGAAGGGCCTCAGCATAACGAAAGAATCGACCGAAGACGTATATGGCCTGGGCCAGCAATTCAAGGTGCTGGGTTCGGCGGATGGCGACTGGTTGCAGCACAAGGTGCGCGAAGCACAGCCCGCAGGACAGGCTCAAGCGCACGGCAACGGTTTTATGCCCTTCGGTCAGGCGGGCATGGTGGGCAATGTGCAGTTCCCGGTGATGTACGCGCTGGGCAATTTAAACTATGCGCTGCTGCTGGACAACGTATACAAGCAGAACTGGGACTTCACAAGCGATCCGTGGCAGGTGCGCATGTGGGGCGACCAGATCCGTTTTTATGTGATGGCGGGCGACAGCCTGCCAGCATTGCGTCACGATTACATGGAACTGGTAGGCACACCGCCCGTACCGCCGAAGAAGGCATTCGGCCTATGGGTGTCCGAGTTCGGTTACAAGAACTGGGATCAGGTTGAGAAGCTCAAAGAAGGTTTGCGGCAGACACACTTTCCGCTGGATGGCTTTGTGCTCGACCTGCAATGGTTCGGCGGCGTGATTGCTAACAGCCCGGACAGTTCGATGGGAAAACTCGACTGGGACCTCAAGAATTTCCCGGATCCGAAATCACATATCAACGCCTTTACAAAGGACGACATCGGTCTTGTGGCGATAGAAGAGTCCTACGTGAATCTGAACACGGATACCTATGCACAGATGAAATCAGCAGGCGGCATGTTTGCCTATGCGCGCACCGGCAATCAGTGCAATCCTGCGTTGCAGACACCTGTGATACTTAACGACTGGTTCGGCCAGGCTGCGATGATAGACTGGTCAAATCCTGCAGCAGGACTATGGGTACAGAACAACCGGCGACTGCCCAATCTGATCAACAATGGCATCACCGCGCACTGGACGGATCTGGGCGAACCGGAAAAATACGATCCGAATGCCTGTTATCACGGCGTTGAAGTCACCGCCAGCGGCCCCAAGAACACCCACGGCGACATACATAACCTGTATGCTTTCCTGTGGAACCAGTCCATCTACGACGGATACCGGCAAGATGGTATCGACAAGCGCCCGTTCATCGTCAGCCGTTCTGGCGCGCCGGGTTCTGAGAGGTTCGGGGTAGCGATATGGTCGGGTGATATCGGCTCCAACCTGGATTTGCTGGCCACTCACATGAACTCGCAGATGCACATGTCTTTTTCCGGCATCGACTATTACGGCTCGGACATCGGCGGCTTTCGCCGCGAAGGAATGCCCTACAATGCAAATCATTCCGGGAATCTGCAATACCAGGACGAGCTTTACACCCAGTGGTTTGCCAACGGTGCCTGGTTCGATGTGCCGGTCCGCCCGCATACCGACAACAGCTTTCAGACTAAACTGCGTTATGAAACCGCGCCGGACCTGGTGGGCGAAGTGCCGTCGAACCTTGCAAACATCCGCCAGCGCTACGAGCTGATCCCCTATTACTATTCGCTCGCCTACCGCGCCTATCTTTCTGGTGAGCCTGTGGTGCCGCCGCTGGTTTATTATTACCAGGATGATCCCGCTGTGCGACAGATAGGTCATGAAAAACTGATAGGGCGTGATTTGCTGGTGGGCATAGTCGCTAAACACGGCGAATATGCGCGCGACATCTATCTGCCCCGTGGCCGCTGGGTGAACTATCACACAAGAGACTGGTTCGACAGCAACGGTCAATGGGTGAGCCAGTTCCCTGCCTATATCGACGGCATTTTCAGGTTGCCTGCATTTGCCCGTGCCGGTGCAATCATCCCGATGATGCAGGTGGATGAAAATACGCGCGATGCAGCAGGTCACGGCAACGCGCGGAATGATTTAATAGTGCAGATCTATGCTGATGCATCTCCCAGCCAGTTCACGCTGTATGAGGACGACGGCACAACGGTGAGCTACAGCGCGGATACCCGTCCTGTCTACCAGACCAGAACCACCGTCATCTCGCAGCAGCAGACCGGCAATGCGGTGACGGTAAACATAAACAACTCATCAGGCAGTTATCCGGGCGCAGTTTTGCAGCGCAACAACATCGTGCGCCTCATCACTCGTGATGCCAGCGCTGCAGGCGTCACGCTTAACGGAAAAACCCTGCCTCAGCAGAATTCGCTATCTGCATTTACTGCGGCCACCATGGGCTGGTATAACGCCGGCAAAAATCTCGTGCTGATCAAATCGGATCTGCGCGACGTTGCAGCCGGCAAAACTTTCACCATCACCCTGCAACCTGTCACCGCCACTGCCACCGCAAATCTGGTCTGCGACAACGGCTGGACCGTGCCGGGGGAAGCCGTTTATGCGGTAGGCAACCAGGCAGCGCTTGGCAACTGGGATTTAACAAAAGCCGTCATGCTCAATCCCAGCATTTATTTTGCGTACATCTACAACCCGCCAGTCAATCACAACGGTCCCGGCCCTTCCACACCCAAATGGGCCGGCGTCGTGCAGGGACTGCCCGGGCAGGCATTCGTGCAGTGGAAGTGCGTCAAACATCTCGCCTCAGGATCATGGCAGTGGCAGCAAGGTGTCAACAACACCCTGATCACCCCGGCATCCGGTTTTTCCGGGAGCAGCGAGGGGAAATTTTAGGAGCCAAAACCCAAACAAACAACGGAGAGATACAAAGATTAGTTGTGACTACCTCTATGGATTTTCTAAACTTCGGTGAGGTTAATGACCGGTTATGTTTTTACGAAAATAAGCGCACGCCGCTGCGTCTCTAAATTTGTACGCATTGTTGGATTGTAGTGGCTGCCCGACGTTCTTGCCTATGACCGCTTGGGCGGCAACTTATGTAAAAATATCGTGGCTGGCACAGTGAAACGTCGCGCCACTGATTAGGAGAAAGCCGACATGGACACTTCCAACTTGCTAAAACAAGAAGTCAACCAGACGCTGGAGGACCTCCATGACTTTGCGAAATGGAAGTTGATCGCAGTTTCATCGCTTGCCGCCGCGGGTCTAGGACTATCCAAGTCAGAGCCACAAATGCCTTACTGGCTATTGATGTTCGTCCCCTATGCATGTGCGTATGTTGACCTGAATTGCTATCAATACCTTCTTCGAATTTTATTGATCGCCAAGGTGCTCCGGAGAACACAGGATGATGCGCTTTTGTACCAATATGAAGAACAATGTGAAATCTACCGCAAAAAGGGATTTTTTGGTTTGGGGATTTTCGCGCAATTAGGCAGCAGCCTGACGTTCTCTGCAATACTACCCGGCTTTACACTCGTGAGAATAGCTCACGACGGGACGAATATATGGTTGTTTGTATCAGCGCTTGTGGCCTGGCTTATTGGGATATTGCTTCTTTTTCTCTGTTACCGAAGCTTTATCAAAAAAAGCATGCTACTCGATGACAATGATCTTTTACCTGAAAAAAACTTGCCGGACCAAACCGTTACCAACTTCTTTTTCTTTAAGCGATAAATTTACTACTAATGATGGGCGGATTCCCGCCTGATGAAACAACCATTCGGCTAAGTTGGTAAACAACACCAGCCAAGCCGCAGGTTACTCACGGGATAACCAGCGACTTGCCAGCTTGCTGGCTTAGTCGAATGGCTAGTAGTTTTATCCATGACAAGCTTAAAATTCCCCGCCGTACAGCCTCAGTAATTCCAGCATCGCGGAGGCTTTGTCGAGCGTTTCCTGATATTCCGAGTCACACTTTGAATCGGCGACGATGCCACCGCCCGCCCAACAGCAAATTTCGCCACCGCTATATACCAGCGTGCGGATCACGATGTTGCTGTCCATGTTGCCGTCAAAGCCGACATAGCCGATGGTTCCGCAATATATCCCGCGCGGATCGGGTTCCAGCTCGTCGATGATCTGCATCGCCCGCAGCTTGGGCGCACCGGTGATCGACCCGCCGGGAAAGCAGCCGCGCAGTAAGTCCAGCGCATCACACTCAGCACTGAGTTCACCCTGGACCGTGCTGACCAGATGATGAACGTTGGAATAGCTCTCCACCTTCAACAGCTCAGGTACGTGAACAGAGCCCGGCTTGCAGCTCTTGCCAAGATCGTTGCGCAGCAAATCGACGATCATCAGGTTTTCGGCTCTGTCCTTGGGATCGAAACTTAACTCTTCTGCCAGCTGACGATCGCGTTCAGGATCGCCATCGCGCGGGCGAGTGCCTTTGATCGGTTTTGTTTCAACCTGCCCTTCGCGCACGCTGATGAAGCGCTCGGGTGATGCGCACAGGATTTGCACATCCGGAAAACCGAGATAGGCCGAATACGGTGCTGGACTCAACTCTCTCAGCTTCAGGTAAGCACCGAGCGCATCACCTGTGGCAACTGCCGAGAAGCGCTGCGCAAGATTGACCTGATAACAGTCTCCGGCTTGCAAATAATTCTGCACTATTGCAAATGCGGCAGCGTAACTCTCTTCAGTAAAATTGCAACTGATCCTGCCCTGCACCCTAAAGATATCAGCGGGCTGCATCAACTTAGTTTGCAGGCGCTGTAAAACCTGCTTCAATAATTTTTCCGTCTCGGGATATCGCCGATGAGAAACAAGATATACTGTTTTTTTGTGATGATCCAGTACCAGCGCCCAGTCGTAAATGCCGATAGCCATTTCCGGCAATATTTCGACATCCTGTGCGTTATGGGTGTAAAACTCGCGCAGCGATTCGTTTACTCCCTCGCCCGCAACGCGGGAGAGGATTGAGGTGAGGGAACGGACATCTTTGCCATGCCCGTCAGGCAGATTCATCATGCGGCGTGCCAGATCATAGCTCCAGTAGCCCAACGCGCCGCCGGCAAACGGAATGCCCTCTATAGGCAAGACAGGCTCACCCAGCTCACTGCGCAGCGCAGCAAACGAATCGCCACTCTCCAGAACGTGATGAGGGGAGGCGGTGAGAATATCAAAGCGCGCCATCCCGCCGCTGTCAAGCCATGCAGCGTAAGGAAGGTCAGAGATCGCAGAAAAATAGCGCGCAGCATCCGGGTGGTAGGGCAATTCCTGACAATAAAAGCTCATGGCAAGACCAAGGAACGAGGAGCAAGGATTGAGGATTCAGACACTGATTTTACTTCGCGTTATCCGCGCCTCTGCATGAGATTATTTTTTTCGCATATCATCGGCATAACGGCAGGCAACACTTGTTCAATTGATCCATCAGACTTTTTGCTTGATCGCCAGCACCGCCTGATTGCGCAAGGTGCGCAGCAACGACAATTGCTGTTGCGACACGTTGAGGCTGTTGGCAACTTGCATGTCCGCGTAAAACATGCCAACCGCCTTGTCTTTCAGCATGATGGGCAACAATATAAAACAGGGCGCGTTGATATTGCTCCTGTACCAGGCGGGAATCTTGTCGGCGATATTGGGCGCATCGATATTCTCGATCGCGATGTCCAGCCCTTTTTCAAGCGACAGATGAAACACGTCGGCTACAAAAGGCAAAGGGAAACGGAAGCGCGGGATCAGCGCTTCTATCCCTGTTCCAAATCCAAACTTGGCAACCATCGCATTCTGCTTGTTGTCCCTGATCAGAAACAGCGTGCGGTTAAAGCCGACCCCGCGATAAATTGTCTCCATCACCATCTGCAATACATCGTTGAGATTGAAGTCGCTCACCAGTGATGTCGTGACATCTTGTATACCTGCACCGAGTATGGCTTCCGGATTGGGCGGACGACCATCGACCACATCCTTCTTCACGGCCTGATCCAGATTCGTTATCGTGTTAAATTCTTTTTCCTTGTCGGGTTGCTCAGCGGTCTCGACGCTGCCACTCCATTTGCGCACCTTGGCCAATAACGGACTCTTGACTATGCTCAGTCCCAAGACCTCTGATCGCCGGCCAAGTTCACTCACACCCACATCAATCGCAACAGACAGCTCTTTTTCCGAAACGCGCGTTGCGCTCTCATAGCGCTTGGCAAGGTCAATCAGGTTTTGCTGTTTGTTCTTTGCAGTGGGTGATGAGGCAATTTCGCACAATTCATGCGCCAGGTTGATCGTCACGGTCAAATAGTCCAGATCACCCTGTGCCTTCGCCACTTTGCCAGGCGCCAGTTTGCGTATCCCGGCAATCAGACGCGGCGGAAAATTCCAGCTGCGTCCCACAGCCAGACCCAGCTCGGAGTAAGCGATGCCCAGCACTTTAACGGCAGCCCTCTCTTCGCCCTCGCCCTGCTCGATCAGCCTTGCGATCTCCTGACTTTCGTCGAAAAAATAATAAGTGGCCAACATCCTGCCCAGGTTGTGGAACATCGAACAGACCATCACTTCTTCCGCATCGCGAATATTGTACCCAACCGATAATTGCGCGGCCACAATGCCTGTGAAAATCGCCTGCACCACCTCGTCCTTGAGTTGCACCGCCTGAGATTTGTTCTGCAAAAATTCCATCAGTATCAGCGACATCGCGATATTCCTGACCGTCTCGAAGCCCAGTATTACCACTGCCTTGGAAACCGTGTTGATCGTGCCGCCGAATTGCCCATACGATGCGGTGTTCACCAGCTTCAGCAGTTTGCTGGTCAGTGCAAAATCCTGCAAAATGGTCTGTGCCAGCTTGCTGCTGCTCTCCGAGTCAGAGGATACGATCTGGTTGATTTCTGAAATAATATTGGACAATGCTGGGAAATCACTTTGACTTTGCATGCGTTCAAGCAAAGACTCGAGCTTTCCATGTGGCCCGCTTTCAACGATGGTAGCTGCTCGCGTTTCACCCATACAAACGTGCAATGCCCTTTTTAAAGGCGAGATAAGCTTGCGCTCCCCAGTCTAACTCGCGCAAAATTTCTAAACGACCCATTTTCTGTCCAGACATAAGTAACCAAAATTAGATGCAATCAGGACTCGATAACACGGTACGAAACCCACTGTGCAAAAAATACCAATGCATCTCATTCTACACCAGCAACGTGACCGAAGGCACGGCGTTACGCAAGTCAACTTCATAATTGATGATGAGTGACGACTGTCCATGCAATCGCACCTCGGGAACAGAATATCCGATCAGCCGATTAATCCATATAACGGCTGGTGACAATGCGCACAACCCGTGCTAGTATCACCCGCATATCTGAACAAGGGCAAGCCCGACTGAAAAGCGGGTGGCGCAAAATCACCGGTCTAACGGGACATTCTCCAATGACAGCGGGATTGCCGGATTATGGCTTCCGAAATTACGGCATGCGGCTTCCGCTTTACACTTCGCGCTATTTTCAAAAATCATCCCGGCTTTGATGCTTTGCAGCCAGAAGAATACATGGAAAACTTCGACCCTAACGTCGTCAATACGCATTATCTGAAAAATGTCATGGATCTCGCCAAGACCCATGAAGTTGCAGCCAGCGAGGATATCTTTGATAGCCAAGGAACCAAGCTGATCGCCAAGGGAACCCGGGTAAACGACAGCCTTCATGAACGCCTGACACGCTTCAAGTTGAGCAAGCCTCTGGAAAGCAGCCTGAGCGTGGAAGGCGGGGCAAGTCCACAGCTGCTGATGGCGGAAGCTCAAAGCATACTCGACGAGGTGCTGCCCCTGGCAACACTGATGAAATCCGGCGTCTCCAGCAAGTCCGTTCTTGCCGTGCTCAAAGAGCTTCGTTTCGACAAAGCCAGCACGCTGCTGCTCAGCATGGAACAAGGTGGAAACGGGACGGGTTTTCGGCATGCCGTGCTGGCTGCGGTGACCGGCGTCATACTCGGCCTCAAGCTGAACCTCGATTCCGCGGCACTGCAAAACCTGGCTCTGGCAGGTTTGCTGCACGATGCCGGAGAACTTTACATCAATCCTGAATTCAGAAATCCCATTCGCCAGCTCACGCCTGAAGAATGGAAGCATATCGCAGCACATCCGCGCATCGGACAACTCGTAGTAGAGGCAACACCCGGCATTCCGCGCGCCGTATCAATTGCCATAGGTGAACACCACGAGCGGCCGAACGGCTTTGGCTATCCCCGCCAGCTCACTTCAGAGAATATCAGCAAGCTTGGCAAGATACTGTTGATGACCGAACTTCTATGCGGCATTTTTCCAAAACAGGATCAGCCGATGGAACGTTCCTGTCTTGCCATCAAGGTAATTCCCGGCGAATATCCGCCCGACATCGTTTCAATCATCACCAGCAGCGCGCAAGGTTCGGCATCCACACCGGTTGTCGATGCCTCCAGGCATCAGGAGCTTGTCGCGCGCGCGAAGCGCATCGAACCCAGGATGAACGCTGCATTAGCGCATATTGAAACCCAGTTGCCGGGTAGCGCTGCCAGCACGCTCGTGGGACAGGCTCGCGAACGATTGCTGATGCTGCGGCGCGCCATGTACTCCACAGGCCTGTATGGTTGCGGCGATCTGCACAGCGATGACAATCAGATCGGCGGCCTCGCTTTGGAAGTGGACACAGTCACTTACGAAATCGAATGGCGGTTGCGCGAGCTATCGCGCCAGATCACGCTCAATTTGCCGTCTCTGGCCAAGGAGGATCAGCGCGAATATTTCAAGACGCTGATAGCCTGCCTGACTTGACAGTTTAATTACCAGGCATAGCTTGATATACTGAACTTGTGTTCATCCAAACGGGGAGTGAAACTTGCGTAAACTGATCGGCATCTTGTTATTGTGGGCCACCCTCATCGCCCCGCTTTACGCGCAAGACACACCTAAGACACAGAAAACCTACACCTTTGCTATCGGGCCGCAACAATCGGTAAGCGAACTTGCAAAACACTGGATTCCAATTCTGCAATACTTAAGCGAGAAAACCGGTTACAACCTGCAGTTCATAACCGCGAAAGACATCCCTGCTTTCCAGCAAAAGATGATCGCCGGTGATTTCGACTTTGCATTCATCAACCCTTATCATTATCTGATTTTCCACGAAAAAGCCGGCTACAAGGCATTTGCCCACGAACATGATGGCAGCCTGAATGGAATTATCATGGTGCGCAAGGACAGCCCCATCCACAGCATGCTCGACCTAAACAATCAGACTGTCGCATTTCCCGCGCCCACAGCCATCGCCGCCACCATGTTGCCACTCGCCTATTTCGACGAACAAAAAATCCACGTGACTCCCAAATTCGTTGTTTCAATGGATTCCGTGAGTCTGTCTGTTGCGAAAGGATTTTTCCCGGCTGGCGGTGGTGAAATACATATATTCAAATTGCTATCCCCGGAACTGCAAGACCAGCTGCGTATACTTTGGACTTCAGAGACACTGCCGCCCTTCCCTTTCGTAGTCCACCCGCGCATACCGAAAGAGGCTGTTGAAAAACTACAACAAGCGATGCAGGACATGGACAAGAATCCGCAGGGCGAAGAGTTGCTGAAGGCAATTCATTTCAAGGGCATCGATCCTGCAGACGACAGCACCTATAACGGCATGCGCAAGCTAAAACTCAAAGTGTCTGTTGAATCACCCGCCAGCAAGAACTAGGAAGCCGCCATGTCTTTTCGCCTGAAAATCATATTGGGAATCGCGTTAATTCAGGCAATCCTGCTTTCGTTGATGATCTGGGATAATTTGAACACGCTCGAATTCACCAACGAACAGGAGCTTTTAAAGCGCAGCGCCACCACCTTGAACCTTTTTTCCGGCAGCGCGCAGAACGCCATACTGGGAATGGATCTGGGCGCGCTGGACAGCCTGGTCAAACATATTCTGGACAATCCCGGCATCGTTTATGCGAGGGTGCGGGACAAACAGGGAAAAACGCTGGCTGAAGGCGGCGACCATGATGCACTGATGCGCCCATTTGTTGATGATCATCGCCTTGAGGACGCCAGGGACGGCGTATTCGATACCTACGCTGATATCATCATTTCGGATGAAACCTACGGACGCGTCGAACTCGGAATTTCAACGCATACCCTTGAAGCCACGATCAGGAAAGCACGCAACGAATCCTTTATCATCGCAGGATTGGTGCTTGGACTCGTGGGCATGTTCTCTGCTTTTCTGATCTTCTACCTCACGCGCGGCCTGAGCGCCTTAAAGACAGCAACACAACGCATCGCCTCGGGAGATTTCGGCTATCAGATCGAAATAACAGGAAAAGATGAACTGGCGCAGACCGCAGCTTCTTTCAACGAAATGTCGTCTCAAATCCGCGCCTCCTACGAGGAGATCAAAAATGCCGAAGATGAAGTCAGAAAGCTCAATGAAGTACTGGAAGAGCGCGTGCTCCAGCGCACCAAACAGCTCAGCAGTCTCAACGAAGAACTTGAGCATCAGACCTTCCACGATGCGCTGACCAACATACCCAATCGCGTGCTGTTCCAGGACAGGCTGAGTCAGGCGACATTGCAGTTGCAGCGTGAAAAAAAACCATTCGCGGTATTTCAGATCGACCTGGATCGCTTCAAGGCGATCAATGATACCCTGGGGCATGATGTCGGGGACATGGTTTTGCAGGAAACTGCCCGACGCCTGCAAAGCGTTTTACGCGAAACAGACACGGCAGCGCGCATGGGAGGAGACGAATTTGCTCTGGTGCTGCCCGGCATCAGCGACATGACAGCTGCAGGCGTCGTTGCGCAAAAGCTCATCGATGCGGCAGTAAAACCGATCATCATCAGAGGACATACACTGGACGTTGGTGCAAGTATCGGCATTGCGTTAGCACCACTGCACGGAGAAGGTGGTGATGATTTGATGAGGCGTGCCGATGCCGCGATGTATGAAGCGAAACAGACGCGTGGCGGTTATAGCTTCTTCCGCGAAGATCTTGAAATGATGGTTCAGGAACGCAACCTGCAGCTTGCCGAACTGCGCAACGCCATTGCGAACGACGAAATGGTAATACATTACCAGCCAAAAATCGATTTCGCTACCCATGTGATCAGCGGCGCTGAAGCGCTTGTGCGCTGGCAGCATCCGACACGCGGGCTGATTTTTCCGGATGACTTCATTCCGCTTGCCGAAAAATCGGGTCTCATCAAGCTGCTGACAGCTGTTGTCCTGAAAAAGGCGCTGGCGCAATGCGCAATCTGGCGGAACCAGGGACTCAGCTTGACCATGGCAGTCAACATCTCGACCATCAACCTGCAGGATGAAGGCTTTGCCATGCGCGTCACTGAGATCCTGAAAGAACAAAACGCCGAGGCATCCTGGCTGGAACTGGAAGTCACCGAATCTGCAATCATGAGCAATCCTCTCCTTGCCATTGCGAACATCAAGGTGCTGAGCGAAATGGGCGCGCAGATATCCATCGACGATTTTGGCACAGGTTATTCATCAATGACTTACCTGAAGAAACTGCTGGTGGCCAAGATCAAGATTGACAAATCTTTCGTGATGGAAATGGCTACCGACCAAAGCGATTCGGTGATCGTGCAATCCACCATTGATCTTGGTCATAACCTGGGAATGAAAGTGGTGGCCGAAGGCGTCGAGGATGCAGAATCCTGGGCCAGGCTCAAGGAACTGGGCTGCGATGCGGCGCAGGGCTACTACATGAGCCGCCCCTTGTCTGCCGAGAAATTTGCAGACTGGCTCACCCATTCTCCCTGGGCTGGGAAGTTCAAACTCGAAGATGTGGTACAGCCAAGCTAACCTACCGGTTCAACGCCACCCATAAAAACAGCCCCGTCAAGGGGCTATTTTTATCCAGCACAGCCTAGTCCCAACTTAACGAGCCGCCGGTCTGATATTCGGTCACGCGCGTCTCGAAGAAATTTTTCTCTTTCTTGAGATCGATCATTTCCGACATCCACGGAAACGGATTGGCGGCACCCGGATACAGAATATCCACGCCGATCTGCTGGCAGCGGCGATTCGCGATGAAACGCAGGTATTCCTTGAACATGGTGGAGTTCAAGCCCAGTATGCCGCGCGGCATGGTGTCTTCCGCATAGGCGTATTCCAGCTCCACGCCTTTTTGCATCAAACCGCGGACTTCCTCGCGGAACTCTGCTGTCCAGAGATGCGGATTCTCCATCTTGATCTGATTGATCACATCCACGCCGAAATTCAAATGCATGGATTCATCGCGCAAGATGTACTGGTATTGTTCCGCAGCGCCGGTCATCTTGTTCTGGCGACCCAGAGCCAGAATTTGCACGAAGCCGACATAGAAGAACAGGCCTTCCATGATGCAGGCAAATACGATCAGGCTGCGCAGCAATGCCTGATCTGATTCGGGCGTGCCTGTCTTGAATTCAGGATTGGTCAGCACATCAATGAACGGCAACAAAAATTCATCCTTGTTGCGAATGCTGGGCACTTCGTGGTACATGTTGAATATCTCGCCTTCATCCAGCCCCAGACTTTCCACGATATACTGATACGCATGGGTGTGAATCGCCTCTTCGAAAGCCTGGCGCAGCAGGAACTGGCGGCATTCCGGATTGCTGATATGGCGATAGGTGCCCAGCACGATATTGTTCGCCGCGAGACTATCCGCCGTGGTGAAGAACCCCAGATTGCGCTTGATCAAGCGGCGTTCATCGTCGCTTAACTTATCGCTTTTCCACAACGCGATGTCCGCCGTCATGTTCACTTCCTGCGGCATCCAGTGATTGGCGCAGGCGGCCAGATATTTTTCCCATGCCCATTTGTACTTGAATGGCACCAGCTGGTTCACGTCCGCATTGCAATTGATGATGCGCTTGTCTTCCACGCGAATGCGCCCATCGCGCACTACAGGCGCCGCGGGCTTTCCTTCTTTAAAGGCATCCATCACTTCTGTTGGTATCGCGTTCGTTGTTATTTCGTCATCGAATGTCAGCATATTGTTTCCTTAAGTTAGTAGTGAGTAGTGAGTCGTAAGTGTTGAGTCGTAAGTGAGCGTAGTTTCCACTCACCACTTTCTACTTCCCACTAACGGCTTTATTGACACGCCTCGCACTCAGGGTTATCAATCGAGCAGAACTGCGTGCCTTCCACTTGCGCACCCGGTGAAACCGCAACCGCATTCAGTGCACCCGCACGACCGGTTGATTTTTCAGCCGAGGTCGCCCCCAGGGTGCGCAGGTAATAAGTCGTCTTCAGCCCCCGCACCCAGGCCAGTTTATAAGTATCGTCGAGTTTGCGTCCAGACACCCCCGCCATGTAGATATTCAGCGATTGCGCCTGATCTATCCATTTCTGGCGGCGCGATGCTGCTTCGATCAGCCAGTTGGGTTCAACCTCGAACGCCGTGGCATACAGGCTGCGCAATTCGGCAGGCACACGATCGATCTTCGCCAGACTGCCGTCGAAGTATTTCAGATCAGAGATCATCACCTCATCCCACAGGCCCAGTTCTTTCAAGTCGGCAACCAGATGCTCGTTGATCACGGTGAATTCACCGGACAGATTCGATTTCACGAAAATGTTCTGGTAGGTAGGCTCGATGCAGGCCGACACACCGATGATGTTGGAAATGGTCGCCGTTGGTGCGATCGCAATGCAGTTGGAATTGCGCATACCGTATTGCTGTATGCGTGCGCGCAGCACATCCCAGTCCATGCCCACCGACATATCCACCTCGACATAGCCGCCGCGTTCTTCGCGCAGCAACGCCAGCGTATCCTGCGGCATGATGCCCTTGTCCCACAGACTCCCTTTATACGACGCATAACGACCGCGCTCTTCCGCAAGTTCAGTGGATGCCCAGTATGCGTAATAGCAAACTGCTTCCATGGAACGGTCGGCAAACTCGACGGCAGCCTCTGACGAATAAGGCAGGCGCAACGTATGCAGGCAATCCTGAAATCCCATGATGCCCAAACCTACTGGACGATGCTTGAAGTTGGAATTACGCGCCTTGGCAACCGCGTAGTAGTTGATGTCGATCACGTTGTCCAGCATGCGCATTGCAGTGTTGACCGTGAGGCGCAGCTTGTCATGATCGATCTGCCCAGCCTTCTCGTGTCCTGCAGGATAAAGATGGGCGGGCAGATTCACCGAACCCAGATTGCACACGGCGATCTCGTCCGCGTTGGTATTGAGCGTAATCTCGGTGCAAAGATTGGAGCTGTGCACCACGCCGACATGCTGCTGCGGCGAGCGGATGTTGCAGGGATCCTTGAAAGTGATCCACGGGTGGCCGGTTTCAAACAGCATGGTCAGCATCTTGCGCCACAGGCTTGCAGCCTGAACTGTCTTGTGCAACTTGAGCTCGCCGCTCGCGGCCTTAGCCTCGTAGGCGGTATAGGCGACTTCAAAGTCGATGCCGAACAGATCGTGCAAATCCTTCACATCCGATGGAGAAAACAGCGTCCAGTTGCCGCCTTCCATGACGCGCTTCATGAACAGGTCGGGAATCCAGTTGGAGGTGTTCATGTCATGCGTGCGACGGCGATCGTCCCCGGTGTTCTTGCGCAGATCGAGAAACTCCTCGATGTCCAGGTGCCAGGTTTCAAGATAGGCGCACACCGCACCCTTGCGCTTGCCGCCCTGATTCACCGCCACCGCCGTGTCGTTCACCACTTTGAGGAAAGGCACCACGCCTTGCGATTCGCCATTGGTGCCCTTGATATGGGCACCCAGCGCGCGCACTGGCGTCCAGTCATTGCCCAAGCCTCCTGCAAACTTGGCAAGCAGCGCATTTTCCTTGATCGCCTCGTATATGCCGTCCAGATCGTCTTCCACGGTGGTGAGATAACAGGAAGAGAGTTGCGAACGACGCGAACCGGAGTTGAACAAAGTCGGCGTGGAACACATGAAGTCAAAACCCGACAGTAATCGGTAAAATTCGATCGCACGCGCCTCACGATCGATTTCGCTCAATGCCAGACCCATCGCCACGCGCATGAAAAATATTTGCGGCGCCTCGATGCGCACGCCCTTGATATGGAGGAAATAGCGGTCATACAAGGTTTGCAGGCCGAGGTAACCGAATTGCAGATCGCGCGATGCATCAAGTTCAGCAGCCAGTCGCGGCAAATCGAAGGTGGCCAGTCGCTCGTCCAGCAATTCGGCAGCAATGCCGCGCTTGATGAATTTCGGAAAGTATTCCGCATAGCGCGTCGCCATGTCGCTAGGCGCCACATCTTCGCCCAGCACTTCGCTGCAAATGTTGTTGAGCAACAGGCGTGCTGTGACGAAGTTATAGGCGGGCTCTTTTTCGATCAGCGAGCGCGCCGACAAAATCAGACATTTGTGCACCTCATGCAGCGGCACGCCGTCGTACATATCTTTCAGGGCGCTCTGAATGACCGTCTCCACGCTGACTACATCGCCCAGCCCCGAACATGCGGAATGTACCAGTGCAGTCATGCGATCCAGATCCAGCGGGCGCACCACCCCATCGCTGCCCGTGACATTGATCACATGTACCGGCTGCTGCGCCTTGGATTGCGCGCGCGAGCGGGCATGCTCTTCGCGGTACAAAACATAGGCCCGCGCAACATCGTGCTCGCCGGAACGCATCAACCCCAGCTCGACCTGATCCTGTATATCTTCAATATGCAGAGTGCCACCATTGGGTTGGCGGCGCATGAGTGCACTGACCACCCCGAGGGTCAGCTGCTCGACCAGTTCGCGGACGCGGGATGAAGCTGCACCTTGCCCACCGCTCACGGCGATGAAAGCCTTGGTCAGGGCGATTGAAATTTTCGCAGGTTCAAACACCACCACCGCACCATTGCGGCGTATGACTTTGTACTGATCAAACTGACCACCTGTCTGTGTATCGGCAGCGGACAAAGGACTTAAAGGGCTATGAACAGCGGTATTGGGCATGGGCGTATCCTTAATTTAAAGGCTTATCGGAGAAATTTTTAAAACCACTATATCTAGTATTTTTTTTAGTGGCCGACGCTGATTGTAGTGTTCCTGAGGAATATTGCAAGCAAAAAATAAGGCGCAGAACAACTATCTGAAATTAGCCGTATAGCCAGAAGCCGTTGAACACTCTTTCTTCATTCAACATGATCAACCATGCAAACTGTATTGCAATATCGAGTAGTGCCCATCGTGCTTTAAATTATCCTAAAAAACGCAGTTGAACCTATAAAAAACCGTTCGTGCTGATGTATAGAAGCATGGACGGTTTTTAAGCCCCATTTGTTCGCCCTGATGTCCTTCGATACCCCAGGAGGCGCTATGGAAGGGCTGGCGTGTCAAAGGGGAGGTGATCTGCCAACTGCTTTTTAGGATTATTCAGCCGCTGGGCTTAATGATTAAAACAGCGAAGATGATCTCAAGAATGATTTTTCGGGAATATCGCGCCGACAAGCCGCACTCAGGGAGTCTGTAACTGTAGTATCATGCTGCCCTACGGTATTGCACTTCGAACTTGAATCCTCCACCCTACGAAAGGAATTTTCATGGTCACTAGCAAATTGAAAACAACGGTCCAACCTGCCACCAGCGCTACTCCGGTTAAAAAAGCGGCTGCCAAGAAAGTCATTACAGAATCCCCAGCAGGCAAAACCGCTGCAAAAAAAACAGTCCCGACAGACACTAATAAAATGACGCCCGTTCCTGCAAAAAAAGTCAGCGTTCCAAAAATTGCAAAGCCAGCAGCTAAGCCAATAACGACAACGGAAAAGGTAGCCAAAAAAAGCATCAAAAAAAGTAATGTCACCCCCGAAGCGCGTTACCACATGATTGCCACCGCAGCATACTTCCGTGCCGAACAACGCGGATTTGCAGGTGGTTATGAAATGGAAGACTGGATTTCCAGCGAAGCACAAGTTGATGCACAGCTTAAAAGTGGCATTATTTAGAGCCTACTCATATGTTCTTTAAGCTAATGTGAAAATTCGATTGCTTCGGAGCAAGTTGACTGGCGCATTTGGTTCGATGCGGCATTTGACGAAGACGGATTCAAGAATCAAAAACCTGTAGCTAGCCAGCGCCAAAAAGGGGCTATGCAACCAGTTGAGAAAGATAACGCAGCCAGTCAAAACACGGGCCGGGGTCGGTCTTGCGCCCCGGCGCAATATCGCTGTGACCCGCAATGCCACGTATCGGAAAAGTCGCCCGCAAAATCAAGGTCAATTCGTGCAACGCCCTATACTGTTCATCGGTGAACGGCACGAAGTCGCTGCCTTCCAGTTCTATTCCTATCGAAAAATCATTGCAGCGCTCACGGTCCTGCCAGATAGATATGCCCGCATGCCAGGCGCGCTGCAACACGGAGACAAACTGGATCAGCTGTCCATCGCGGCGTATAAAAAAATGCGAGGAAACACGACCTTCCGGAATCGTTTGATAATAGGGATGAGCATCTCTGTCCAGCGTGTTGGTGAACAGGCGCTGCACCCCCTCTCCGCCGAATTCGTCCGGCGGCAGGCTGATGTTGTGTATCACCAGAAGTTCGATGAGTCCTTCAGCACGCGCATCAAAATTGGGTGATGGGATGTGATTAACAGCTGTCAGCCAGCCGTTGCTGTCAATCCGCATCGTCTGCACCTGCTGGACTCTTGATGCCCAGCCTCTCCATTCGATAGCGCATGGTGCGGAATGTCAGTCCCAGCAGCTTTGCGGCAGCGGTCCGGTTGAAATTGGTTTTATGCAGCACTTCGAGCAAGGCCTCTTTTTCAACCCTGTCCAGATATTCCGGCAGCGGATATTTATCACCCGCATCTCTCGCGTCAGCCTCAGTGCGTTCAATCGTTCCCAGATGCAAATCCTGCACCGTGATCCAATCATCCGAACACAAGGCCAGCGCGCGTTCGATAATATTTTCCAGTTCGCGAACATTCCCCGGGAAATCATAATTCTTCAGCGCATCCAGAGCTTCCTCAGAAAACCGCACCGCCGTGCCTCCGCTCAAATGCTCCAGCTTCTGGCCGGCGATTTGCGGGATGTCCTCACGCAACTCGCGCAGCGCTGGCATCTGTATGGGAATCACATTCAGGCGGTAATATAAATCCTGACGAAACTGGCCCAGCTTTACGCGTTCAGCCAGATCGCTGTGCGTCGCACTGATGAGGCGCACGTCCACCGCCTCTTCGGAAGTCGCACCCACTTTGCGTACACGCTTTTCCTGTATCACACGCAACAGCTTGACCTGCATATGCAACGGCAAATCGGCCACCTCATCGAGAAACAGCGTGCCATTGTTCGCCGCCTGAAAAAGTCCGTCGCGATCCTTATCCGCACCGGTAAATGCGCCCTTCTTGTGACCGAAGAATTCACTCTCCATCAAATTCTCCGGTATCGCGCCGCAGTTCACCGAGATCATGGGTTGATCGCGTCGTGCTCCACTCTGCACGATGAGGCGAGCTGCCAGTTCCTTGCCGCTGCCGGACTCACCGCTGATATGCACAGGTGCCTGACTGCGCGCGACCCGTTCGATCAGGTCGCGCACCTTCTGCATCGCTGGCGCATTACCCAGCAATTGCTTGTCGTCGGTGTGGCCAGACTGCGGCAGACTCAGCGCTGATTTCACCAGATTGCGCAACTGCTCCAATGAAAGCGGTTTGGCCAGATAATCAAACGCGCCCGCCTTAAGCACTGTGATTGCATTTTCCATATTGCCATGCGCGGTGATCACCGCAACAGGCACGTCCAGGTTCTTCTGTGAAATGTACTTCACCACTTCCAGACCATCGCCATCGGGCATGCGCATATCGGTCAGACACAAATCGTAATGATTTATAGCAAGGCAGCTTATCGCGTCTTGCACGCCACGCGCCTTGTCTACCCGCAGCCCCATGCCGAGCAGCGTCATTTCCAGCAGCTCCAGTATGTCAGGCTCATCGTCCACCAGCAGCACGATTCTGTCAGCCGTGCTTTGAGCCGATTGCATTTTATCCGCCATATTCACGCACCGGTCTTTTCCCAAGCCGCCTCTCCCCAAATATCATCCGGAAACATGCACCCGATTTACGTTCGCCCGGCCTGCTCTCAGCATCATGATATGCAAGCCAGGCACCATTCGCCTCACAGAGTTCTTTCGCGATATACAAGCCCAGCCCCGTCCCCTGTTCAGCCGTCGTAAAAAATGGCTCAAACAATCTGGATCGGTGTTCCAATGAAACACCCGGACCATCATCTCGCACATCCAGCGTCACCCGCCCGCGCTCCATACCTGTCACCAGCATCAGACTGCCTGGCAAATGGCGTCCATAATACAGGCCATTGCGACACAAATTCCACAACACCTGACGGAAATGTCCGCGATCAAAAGTAACCATACCGACTTGTTCAGATTGCAACACCAGCACACCGGGTGCAATGCGTTCAGCCTGATTGAATTCATCGACAAATGCCGGCAGCAACACAGACAGGTCGAAACTTTCAGGCCTTGCGCGATCGCGTCGATTCAGTTGCATCACATCCTCCACGATCCGGTTGATGCGTTGCGTATTTTCCCGTATCAGATGCAGCAGCCTCTCCTGTTTTGCATCCATCGCCTCTTCCTGCAGCAGTTCGGTCGCATAGCTGATAGCCGAGAGCGGATTGCGCACTTCATGCGCCAGATTCGCGGTCAGTCGCCCCAATGCTGCCAGCTTGATTTGCTGCGCCTCTGCCTGCACATGCTGCATGTCTTCCAGAAAAATCACCGCCCCCTGTGCCGCATGGCGTTCTACGCCCACAAAGCGCAATCTCGCCTGCAAGCCGCCATCCAGCTGCAATGTTTCGCGAACATTCAGCGCATTGTTTTTCCAGTGCGCATACTGTTCGTGCAACATCGGAAAATTCTCCGCCAGCAGCCGGCCTGTCACCTCGGCGTTGTGCAGCATGTGGGCCGCGCTGGGGTTCATCTGCACAACCCTGTCGTGTTCATCCACCACCAGCACGCCATCCTGCATGTCGCGCATCACCAAGCGATTCGCCTCGGCCATGCCGATCAAATCGCGGCCACGACGCTGCGCCAGGTTCTGGTTTTCCTGCGCATAGCGGGCCAGCTTGTGCGCCAGCCCTGCGGCCGCAAAATAGGCCATGCACAAAAAACCAACCTGAATATACTGCATCACGGGCGCACCGTCATGCAATACCGCATAAGCATGCTCAAGCAAAGCCGCAATGCTTGCCACTGCCGCAAAAAACAGCGTGACTCTTCCGCGACTGATAATTCCCGCCACGGCCATCGAGACCATCAACAGCAGCCCCACACTGCTCAGCACCCCGCCGCTTGCATAGGCAAGCACAGTCAAAACTACGATATCGCCACACACCATGATTGCCAATTGCCAGTAGAAGCGTATCCAGCGCTGGCGCAGCAAAACAAATGACAACAGCACGCTGAGTGCGTAAAGCCAGGCGGTGGTCAGGAATATTCGTCCATTTACCTCACCATACAATGATTGTGTGTCGACAACCCAGGCTATGGCAACAATGAAGACAACAAGAAACAGCCGATAAAAATTGAAGTAATTCAGGTAACGCCAGAATTCTGCGGACGTGGAATCAGCGTTTTGAATTTGCGTATTCACAACGCACATCGCCTATTTCTGGTGTGCATCGCGGTGCGCTGCACAGCAAAAATACAGCTCACCCTCACGCACGCTTTCGCTGACCGGAAGATGTACGCCACAGTGAGCACAACGCACCATATCTTCAGGCTCACCCTGCCTGGGTTCATCCTTGCGATAGGATTTGAGCAGCAGATAGACGACTGCCGCAATGACCAACAGAAAAAACAAACGACTCATGAAGACTCCGATACTAGTGGTCGGGGTGAGAGGATTCGAACCTCCGGCTTCTACGTCCCGAACGTAGCACTCTACCAGGCTGAGCTACACCCCGCAGCCTTAACTTTACCGTGAAACTCGCGTAGCGGTCCGTTTTTTTCGGCTACGCCATACCCGCTAATATTGCCTTGTTGCTGCAAAGTGCGCCAATTCGATTAAACTCACCTTGTACTTTGTATCGGGCATGCCGGCAATCGCAGAGCAGGCCAGTTCAACTTCGCGCATGGCCTGCTGACGCGTGAAATCCAACGCGCCTGTCTCATGTATGATTTGCAGCACGTCGGCAAATTTTCCCACATCGCCCTGTTCAATTGCACTGCGCACAACGGCAGCCTGTAGCGCTGTCCCATGCTGCATCGCATAGATCAGCGGCAACGTGGGCTTGCCCTCAGCCAGATCATCGCCCAGATGCTTGCCGGTTTCCTGCTCGTCGGCCGAGTAGTCCAGCACATCGTCGATCAACTGGAAAGCCGTGCCCAGATGCATGCCATAGGTTGCCGCGTCTGCCTCAGCATCAGCATCAGCCTTGCCCAGAATCGCACCCAGCCGCATCGCGGCTTCAAACAGCTTGGCCGTCTTGTAATGGATCACACGCATGTAGTTGTCGGCATCTACATCAGCGTTGTTGCAATTGAGCAGTTGCAGCACTTCGCCCTCGGCGATCACGTTGGTCGCATCGGCCAGCGTCTGCATCACGCGCATCTGCCCAACCTCAACCATCATCTGAAATGCACGCGAATACAGAAAGTCGCCGACCAAAACGGAAGCCGCATTGCCGAACAGCGCGTTGGCCGTTTCGCGTCCGCGGCGCAGGTCTGACTCATCCACCACATCGTCATGCAACAGGGTAGCGGTATGTATAAACTCAACCACTGCCGCCAGCTCATGATGCTGAGTGCCATGATAAGAGAAGGCACGGGCGGACAGCACCACCAAAGCCGGGCGCAGGCGTTTGCCGCCGCTGTTGACGATGTATTCGCCGACCTGGTTGACGAGCAGCACTTCCGAATGCAGGCGATCTCGTATGACCTGATCGACCGCACTCATATCATGCGCCAACAATTGGTTGAAATTATCTAAAAACACTTGCTTTCCTATTTTTTAACAACTGACGAACTGCACAATAGCGCATTGTCGCATAAATAATCATACGCCCGGTGCAGCCTTGTCACGACGATACAGATACCAGCCGATCACCACACCCACACAACTTAATGCCAATACGTAATGTGCCGGCGCCAACCGGTCAAATGGCAAAAGCATGGAGACCAGCACCGGCGTGAGCCCGCCAAATACGGCATAAGCCACGTTATAGGAAAATGAAAGTCCGGAGAATCTCACCTCCGGCGGGAAGGCGCTCACGGCCACGCTCGGCACCACACCGATCACACCGACAAAAAATCCGCACAATGCATACAAGGCATCGATGTGTTGCGGCGCAACAGCCATTTGCTTGTAGAACAACATCGAGGTGAGACCCAGCATTACGCAACCCGCCATCAATACGCGGCCAGCGCCTACACGATCAGACAACGCGCCGAACACGATGCAGCCCAGGCTCAAGGACAGTGTCGCGATGCTGCCCGCCTGCAAAGCCACCACCGCAGGAATCGCATACAGCTTCTGCACCAACACCGGCGTCATCAAGATCATCACCACGATGGCCGCAGACAGCAGCCAGGTCATGGCCATCGTCAGAATCACGCTGGCGCGGTGATCCCTTATCACAGTTTTCAGCGGCAGCTCGCGCGCCAACATCTGTCTTGCCTGCATCTCCTTGAACACCGGGGTTTCATGCAACCACTGACGCAGCCACACCGAGATCAAACCGAACAATCCCCCCAGAATAAACGGCACGCGCCATCCGCTATCAAGCAATTCCTGCGGCGTATAGAGTTGGTGTATGTAGGTTGCCACCAAAGAGCCTAACAAGATGCCGCCAGTCAAACCCGCGGTGAGTATGCCGCATGCAACACCCACATGACGCGCATGCACATGTTCTGAAACGAACACCCAGGCGCCCGGCACTTCCCCGCCGATGGCAGCGCCCTGCATGACGCGCAACAGCAAAAGCAGCAAAGGCGCCCAGATGCTGACCAAGGCATAGGTAGGCAACAGGCCGATTGCCAGCGTAGGCAGGGACATCAACAAGATGCTCAGCATAAACATCTGCTTGCGACCCAGCGTATCACCAAAGTGCGCCATCACGATGCCACCCAGCGGGCGCGCGAGATAGCCTGCCGCAAAGATGCCGAAGGTTTGCAACTGCCTCAGCCAATCTGGCATGTCAGACGGAAAAAACAACTTTCCGATCACCACCGCGAAGAACACGAAGATGACGAAGTCATAAAACTCCAGCGCACCGCCCAAAGCGGACAACACCAGCGTCCGGTAATCGCTGCGGTTCAATCTCGGCATGTCGTCCTGCCTGTAAAAATCAAACCTGCGGGTGGGCGCGCTCTGCATTGCTGTGCAACTTGTTCAGCGCATTCAGATAGGCTTTCGCGGAGGCCACCACGATGTCGGTATCCGCGCCCTGCCCGTTGACGATGCGCCCGCCTTTGGCCAGACGCACCGTCACTTCGCCTTGTGCATCGGTACCGCTGGTGATGTTGTTCACCGAATACAGCTGCAACTCGGTTCCGCTGTGCACGATATTTTCGATCGCCTTGAACGCGGCGTCCACAGGTCCGCCACCCTGCATCTCGGCATCGAATTGTTTTTCACCGATCCTCATCACCACTTTCGCAATAGGCAAGATACCGGTCTCACTGTGCGCACGCAGCGAGATCAGACGGTAATGTTCATGGATCTCGGCAATTGCCTCATCGCTCACCAGCGCCTGCAAGTCCTCATCGAAGATTTCGCTCTTGCGGTCGGCCAGCTCCTTGAAACGCAAAAAGGCCGCGTTGAATGCATCCTCCGTTGCAAACCCGATGTCCAGCTCGGTGAAACGCGAACGCAACGCATTGCGCCCGGACAGTTTGCCCAGGGTCAGCTTGTTTGCATTCCAGCCCACATCTTCCGCACGCATGATTTCATAGGTTTCGCGGTGCTTGAGTATGCCGTCCTGGTGTATGCCGGATTCATGAGCGAAGGCATTGGCGCCGACGATCGCCTTGTTCGGCTGCACAGGATAACCCGTGATACTGGAAACCAGCTTCGATGTTGTCACGATCTGCGTGGTGTCGATGCGCGTGTCCAGATTGAACACATCTCGGCGGGTTTTCACCGCCATCACGATTTCTTCCAGCGCAGCATTGCCGGCACGCTCGCCCAGACCGTTGATGGTGCACTCGACCTGGCGCGCGCCGTTCATCACGGCAGACAGCGAATTGGCCACAGCCAGCCCCAGATCGTTATGGCAATGCGTGGACCAGATGACCCTGTCCGAATTGGGCACGCGCGCAATGAGCTGTCTGATGCGTTCGCCCCATGCGGCGGGAATGGAATAACCGACCGTGTCCGGAACGTTGAGTGTCTTCGCGCCCGCTTTGATTACCTCATCGAATACACGTACCAGAAAATCCATATCCGAGCGCACTGCATCCTCTGCCGAGAACTCCACGTCGTCGGTGTATTCGAGCGCCAATTTAACCGCAGCAATCGCACGTTCGACTACCTGCTCCTCGTTCATGCGCAACTTGTGCTGCATGTGTATGGGACTTGTGGCAATAAAAGTGTGGATGCGGCCTGATTTTGCTGGCGAAATCGCCTCCCCCGCACGGCGCACATCGTTCTCGCTGGCGCGTGCCAACGAACACACGGTGGATTCCTTGACCGTTTCAGCCACCGCTTTCACGGCCTCAAAGTCTCCCAGGCTCGCAGCGGCAAAACCAGCCTCGATCACATCGACACCCAATTTTTCCAGTTGACGCGCGATGCGCAGCTTCTTTTCGCGGCTCATCGCAGCACCCGGGCTTTGTTCGCCATCGCGCAAGGTGGTATCGAATATGATTAACTTGTCTGTCATGCAAAGCTCCGGATGAATAGCTTAAGCTGCGCGACCGCGTTGATCAGCACGCGCCGCGAGCCATTTGAGTGAGGAATAAAACCAAAATTTTTGACGTGAAAGCACATCCCGAAAACAGCCTTATGGCTTGGCGCGTCGCCGTATGAACCACATCACAAAACCCGACAGGGCATAGCAAAGGAATAAACCAAACAACACGATAGGTGGATTGCTGGAAATCAGCACGAAGAACAGGGCGACCAGGAATATCACCATAAAGGGCACGCTCTTGCGCATGTTGATGCCTTTGAAACTGTAAAAAGGCAGGTTACTGACCATGCTAAGTCCCGCAAACACGGTCAGTGCCGAGGTATACCAGCGCAGCGATTCGCCGCTGTAACCGTAATCCAGCATTACCCAGACGAAACCCGCCACAAGCGCGGCGGCAGCCGGGCTTGGCAGGCCCTGAAAATAATGTTTATCGACGACATCGATGTTCGTGTTGAATCGCGCCAGACGCAATGCGGTCGCGACGCAATAAATGAAAGCTGCAAACCAGCCCCATTTGCCCATGCCTTTTAAGGCCCACTCATACACGATCAACGAAGGCGCAACGCCGAACGAAACCATGTCCGACAAACTGTCGTACTCTGCACCAAAGGCGCTCTGCGTATGCGTCATTCTCGCTACGCGGCCGTCAAGACCATCCAGCACCATCGCGATAAAAATTGCGATCACCGCGTATTCAAACTTTTCGTTCATCGCCTGCACGATGGCATAAAAACCCGCAAACAGCGCGCCCGTGGTAAACAGATTGGGCAGCAGATAAATGCCGCGACGGCGCAGGTTCATCGGTTTATTGTATTCATCCATGCTGCAAGATTAACCGTTTTGCGCCAATACTGCCAGTATCGTTGTCGTGGCGGACACCTTGTCGCCGATGCTCACCTTCACGCGCGCATCCAGCGGAAGATAAACATCCACGCGCGAGCCGAAGCGGATAAAGCCATACCGCTGGCCACGCGCGAGAACATCGCCCGCCTTCACGTAACACAGTATGCGCCGCGCGATTAAACCCGCGACTTGCACAAAGGTCACGGTCTGATTGTCCGGCGTCGTCAACACAATGGCGTTGCGTTCGTTTTCAAGCGATGCCTTATCCATATCCGCATTGAAAAATTTTCCGGGGAAATACTGGATTTTTTCTATCTTGCCATCCACAGGACTTCGGTTGGAATGCACGTTGAACACGTTCATGAACACGCTGATCAAAATCGCCTCGCGCTGTCCATATGGATCATTCGTACGTTCGACCTTGATCACGCGCCCGTCAGCAGGAGAGAGCACTGCGCCGATATCCTGCGGAATTTCACGGCCCGGATCGCGGAAGAACTGCAACACGAACAGCGCGATGAGCCAAACCAAAAATGCAACAAATCCGCCAATAAAATAAGAGACCAGCACTGCAATCACGACGATGCCGGCCAAAAAAGGCCAGCCCTCGCGGGCGATGATGGGGTGAGGATAGTTGGTCATTGTAAGTAGTGAGTAGTGGGTGGTGAGTGGTGAGTGGGAAGCAATAAATGGAAAAGAGCGAACACTTCCTACTTACTACTCACCACTATCCACATCCTAGTTCTTGCTCTGATCGACCAGCTTGTTTTTGCCGATCCAGGGCATCATCGCGCGCAGCTGTGTACCCACCACTTCGATCGGGTGCTCAGCATTCAGACGACGACGCGCGGTCATTTCAGGATAGTTGGTGCGGCCTTCCAGAATGAATTGCTTGGCGTAATTTCCATTCTGGATATTGGCAAGACACTCCTTCATCGCGGCACGCGCCTGATCGGCGATCACGCGGTGACCTGTCACATATTCGCCGTATTCAGCATTGTTGGAAATTGAATAGTTCATGTTGGCGATGCCGCCTTCATACATCAGATCCACGATCAGCTTCAGCTCATGCAGGCATTCGAAGTAGGCCATTTCAGGCGCATATCCGGCTTCAGTCAGCGTCTCGAAACCTGCCTTGACCAGTTCCACCGCGCCACCGCACAAAACGGCCTGCTCGCCGAACAAGTCGGTTTCTGTTTCTTCACGGAAATTGGTTTCAATCACGCCACCCTTGGTGCCGCCATTGGCTGCCGCATAGGACAACGCGATATCGCGCGCTTTACCCGACTTGTCCTGATAAACCGCGATCAGGCTGGGCACGCCACCGCCCTTCAAATATTCGGAGCGCACGGTATGTCCCGGACCCTTGGGAGCGATCATGATCACATCCAGATCCTTGCGCGGCACAACCTGGTTGTAATGCACGTTAAAACCATGTGCGAAGGCCAAAGCAGCACCGGCCTTCATGTTCGGCGCGATATCGCGCTGGTAAACCTCCGGGATCGTTTCATCCGGCAACAGGATCATCACCACGTCAGCCGCTTTCACAGCTTCCGCCACGTCAGCAACCTTCAGTCCAGCCCCCACAGCCTTGGCCCAGGAAGCGCCGTCACGACGCAAACCCACCGTAACATTCACGCCTGAGTCGCGCAGGTTTTGCGCATGGGCATGACCCTGTGAGCCGTAACCCACGATGGTTACCTGGCGACCCTTGATCAGGGATAGGTCTGCGTCTTTGTCGTAATAAACTTTCATGTTGCCCTTTCAAAATTAAAAAATAATAAATTCAGTTGATAGTCATCAGTCGTTAGCAGTTAGTTGTCGTTGTCCGCTTCGCGGGTTTACTAAGAACTAACGTCTAGCGTCTGCTTTTATAGGCTCAGTATTCTGTTGCCGCGTCCGATGCCGGAAACACCGGTGCGCACCGTTTCCAGTATCAAATCGCGGCCTATCGCATCGAGAAAACTGTCCAGCTTGGTCATGGAACCTGTCAGTTCAATGGTATAGGTATGCTCAGACACATCCAGGATGCGCCCGCGGAAAATATCCGTCAGACGCTTCAACTCTTCGCGAGCACAGCCCTCCGCACGCGTCTTGACCAGCATCAGCTCGCGCTCGATATGATCTCCCTCGCTCAAATCCATCACCGACACGACATCGATCAGCTTGTTCAACTGCTTGGTGATCTGTTCGATGACTGCATCAGAACCGCTCGTAACGATGGTCATGCGCGACAGGGTTGATTCTTCTGTGGGTGCAACGGTCAGCGACTCGATATTATAACCGCGCGCCGAGAAAAGCCCCGCCACACGAGACAAGGCTCCCGCTTCGTTTTCCATCAACAAGGAAATGATGTGACGCATTATAGATCCTCCGACAATACGACTTCAGACAATCCCTTGCCGCCCGGCACCATGGGAAACACGTTTTCGGCAGGGTCGGTGCGAAAGTCCATGAACACCAGGTCATTCTTGCGCGCAAAGGCTTCCTTCATCGCAGGCTCGACATCCGACGGGTTATCGATACGTATGCCGACATGCCCGTAGGCTTCAGCCAGCTTTACAAAGTCCGGCAACGCATCCATGTAGGATTCGGAAAAACGGTTGCCGTGAAAAAACTCCTGCCACTGACGCACCATGCCCAGATAGCGGTTGTTGAGCGACAGCACCTTGATGGGCAGATGATACTGTTTGCAGGTGGACAGTTCCTGAATATTCATCTGTATGCTGCCCTCACCTGTCACACAGGCCACCGTCGCATCGGGGTGCTTCAACTGCACGCCCATCGCGGCCGGCAATCCAAAACCCATGGTGCCCAGACCTCCCGAGTTGATCCAGCGGCGCGGATGGTTGAATTTGTAGTACTGCGCCGCCCACATCTGGTGTTGCCCGACGTCGGACGTGACATACGCATCGCCTCCCGTAAGCTTGTGCAGCGTCTCGATCACGAACTGCGGCTTGATGATTTCGCTGGAATTCTTGTAGCGCAAGCCGCCGCCGATCACACGCCATTCTTCAATCTGCTTCCACCAGCCTGCTATTTCTTTCGCATCCGGTTTCTGGGAATTGGCACGCAATACAGCCAACAGCTCATCCAGAACCTGCTTCAGGTCGCCCACAATAGGCACATCCACCTTGACGCGCTTGGCAATCGAGGAAGGGTCTATATCGATATGTATGATCTTGCGCGGGTTCTGCGCAAAGTGCTCGACATTGCCGATCACACGGTCATCAAAGCGCGCGCCGATGGCGATCAGCACATCGCAATGCTGCATCGCCATGTTGGCCTCATAGGTGCCGTGCATGCCCAGCATCCCGACGAACTGCTTGTCGTTCGCAGGATAACCGCCCAGCCCCATCAGGGTGTTGGTGCAGGGAAATCCTGTTAACTTCACCAGATCGGTCAGCTGTGCGGATGTATCGGACAACACCACGCCGCCGCCCGCATAGATCATCGGGCGTTTCGCTTCCATCAACAGCTTTGCCGCCTGCATGATCTGCTGACTATCACCTTTTCCTTGCGGATGGTAGGCGCGTATCACAACGCTATCAGGATAAACAAACTCAGCCCTATGTGCGGAAATGTCCTTGGGTATATCCACGAGAACCGGCCCTGGCCTGCCCGTTTTGGCCAGATAAAACGCCTTTTTGATCGTCGCGGCGATGTCTTTGACATCCTTGACCAGAAAATTGTGCTTCACGCAGGGGCGGGTAATACCCACCGCATCCACTTCCTGGAACGCATCTTCGCCTATCGCATAGGTCGGCACCTGACCGCTGATGACCACCATGGGTATGGAATCCATATAGGCCGTAGCGATTCCGGTCACGGCATTGGTAATGCCTGGGCCCGATGTGACCAGCGCCACACCGACTTTGTCGGAAGAACGCGCATAGCCGTCTGCCGCATGCACGGCTGCCTGTTCATGGCGCACCAGAATGTGTTTGACCTTTTCCTGCTGGAAAAGCGCGTCGTAAATGTGCAGCACTGCACCGCCCGGGTAACCGAATACATATTCGACCCCTTCCTCTTGCAAACAACGGATAGTTATTTCCGCGCCGGTCATCTCCATGACTAACACCTTATATTTATTTCTAAAAGAACTGCGTAAGATAAAGGCTGGCGGCCATTTGGTCAACCCACAGCCGCGCATACCCGCATGATTTCTGGCAGAATTCACCACAATTTGTTACAATTTTCAGTCTTTAGAGGGAGAAAAAACTGGCAACTCAAGCCGAATTAAGCGATTTTCTTGGTCACATCGAGCGCCGCGCTTACAAACATGCCGTATTTGCGATGCACGACAGCCATGCGGCACTGGATGTCGTACAGGATGCGATGATCAAGCTTGCAGGCAAGTATGGCGACAAACCGCCAGAGGAGTTGCCGCTGTTGTTTCACCGCATTTTGCAAAACACCATCCGTGACCATCATCGCCGTCAAAAAGTCCGCGCCAATTGGACCACGCTGTTTTCCGCCTTTACAGGAAAGGGTGAAGAAGAAGAATTTGACCCGCTCGATGTGCTCGAGGACAGCGACAACCAGAGTGCGCCCGCAACGCCTGATACCGCCTTTGAACAGAGGCAAATCATCGCCAAGATTGAAGAAGCATTAAGTAATTTGCCTGCACGTCAACGCGAAGCCTTTCTGCTGCGTTACTGGGAGGGACTGGATACAGCCGAAACGGCAAAAGCAATGGGCTGCACCGAAGGAAGCGTAAAAACCCACTGTTCGAGAGCAAACCACGCGTTGTCAGTAATGCTCGCGGCAATAGGAGTAGAACTACCATGAAAAATCAATTTCAACAGGGGCACATTGACCACCGGCAAATAGCCGCACTGCTCACGCAGAGCACTCATCATCTGGATGAGGACGTTGTGTCAGCCCTGGGCAAGACGCGCGCACTCGCTTTGCAGAAACAGCGCGTGCACGCGCCAGCATTTTCGCTCAGCACGATCGGCCATCGCGCGCACAGCCTGCTGCCTCATTCCACTCAGCAATGGGTGGCGGCTGCCGTTGTGTTTGCAGCAGTCATCTTAGGCGTGGCCACTTACTGGCCGAATAATCAGGATCACCAGAATCTCGACCTTGCAATACTGACCAGCGATCTGCCGATTGACGAATTTGTGGACAAGTAACCGTATGGGGAAATTTTTTATCGCGCTCGCACTCTGCTGCTGCACCCCGCTGGTCATGGCCACACCGGAACCGTGGAACACGCTGCCACCCGCAGAGCAGGCAGCGTTAGCGCCCATACAAGCGCAATGGAACACCCTGCCCGAAAAAACACAGCATAACTTCCGCCACCTTGCACAACAGTATCCCAAACTGACCGCAGATCAAAAACAGCGTTTCTCAAGCCGGCTGGCAACATGGGCCAAGCTGACACCTGAGCAGCGTCAGGCGGCACGCGATAAATACCGCGCACTGAAAAAACGCGAGCTACTCAAACAGATGCCCAAACAAAGCCGCGCTACCAAAACACCGCAGCCTGCCAACGCATTACCTCCGACTCCGGTTACAGCGCCTCCAGTTGCAGCGGCTCCGGTTACAACGGCTCCGGTTACAACGGCTCCAGTTGCAGCGCCACCCGTTCGGATCAATTTGCATCCGTAACACACTAGCTTATCTATAGATCCGGCACGGTAAAGTTTTAACTCCGTTCATCTTGAGCTTGTCTAAAGGTGAACGGACTTCAAACTTCATGTGGCCGGATCAATAATCTGCTAATTCATGTAGATCGACTCATGACGGTACAACTGCCTACAGGTGTCCACTGAATAAATGTCGGCATAGTACTTATCTTGAACATCGCAGCATTTGTCGGTATGTCGGCGCGAATGACTGGTGGTATCAACCAGCACACGATTGTAATTCTGGTCTGCAAGATCAGATGACGCAAAAAGCTTGTCACGATGCACTTTGCTATCAGCAAGCCCCTGACAGGTATAAGCCGTCAGATTGGTGATACCGCTGTCCAGTTCCTTGGTGTCAATATAGACTCCCCCGTTAACCGTATAAAGCTCAACAAGATTGATCATGATTCCCCCCATAGTTTGGAGATAAATAAGTTGTATAGACTATTAACCATTGATATTAGTTCAACCAACGACGCCACAATCGTAGCTGACAATATCTGCGATAATCGTCTAGCCATGTGACAGAAGTATGAAACCGCATCAATCAGCAGCATTGCATTATTTTCTGGTGTTGCGTAGTATTCACACTGGGTATGGTGTCTGTTCGAGCAGTTCGCACCCTGCCCCACCACCTGTTTCTTTGAAAACCCATTCATATGCATCATGCACGATAACCAGAAATCCACTAGCATGACCGATTTGCAAGACGAAGTTGCCAAATTGATGGTCGAATGTCTTAATCTTGAAGTCACCGCAAATCAAATCTCTCCTTGCGCACCTTTGTATGGCGACGGCCTGGGGCTGGATTCAATCGACATACTTGAAGTTTCATTAGTGCTTTCCAAGCGCTATGGGCTGCAACTGCGCAGCGACAGCACCGATAATCAGCTGATTTTCGGCTCGCTGCACAACCTCTGTGACTATATCGCAGCGCACAGAACCCTTTGATGACACGCCGCATCATGCGCTGGATAGGTCTTGCTGTCGTGGTAACTGGCTATTCATTACTTGCGCATTACACCAACACTTTTGCGCACAACGATAACCTTGGCGCGCTGACATCGGTTGCGCCCGTGGCATTTGTCGCACTGATGCTGGCCTGGAATTCACCGCGGCGTTTGATCATGCTGGGCGCGCTGGCGCTCTTGTGTATTGCACTGACAACCCAGTGGCATGCGATCGCACAACATTATGGCCTTATATACTGGCTGCAGGACACGGGCATGCAGCTCGTACTGCTCGCAACTTTTGGCCGCACGTTGATCACTGGGAGAAAACCACTCTGCACCCGCTTCGCGGAGATGGTGCATTCGCCTTTGACGCCACAGCATGAAATCTACGCACGGCATGTTACGGTCGCGTGGACCCTGTTTTTTGCCGCGATGGCGGCCACTTCCGCACTGCTGTTTTTTCTGACGCCACTGAGCACATGGTCAATTTTTGCCAACTTTCTAATGCTCCCCCTGACAGCCACCATGTTCATTGCCGAATATTGGGTGCGCAGATGGAGGTTGCCCGATGTGCAAAACGTACACCTGCTCGATGCGGTGAGGGCATACAGAAACACACAGTCGAGTCGGCCATGACCACACTGCCGCTGATATCGCATCAATCCCCGGACAGCATCGTCGCCCATCGCGCCGATGGCCCAGTCACAAGACAGCAGTTCCTTTTTGAGGCACATCAGCTTGCCGCTCTGTTTCCTGCCGGGGGACATCTGCTCAATTTGTGCGCCGATCGTTACCGTTTCAGCGTGGGCCTGGCAGCCGCCATTCTGTCTAACAAGACCAGCCTGCTGCCTCCCACACAGACACCGGAAGTCGTGCGTCAAATCAAACTTTTTGCGCCTGATGTATTTTGTCTGACCGATAACGATCTATGCACGGTGGATTTGCCGCAACTGCGCTACCCGACCATGACTCCAAGCACGCCGGATGAAATCCCCATTCCGCAAATCAGTACCACACAACGCATCGCGTTGGTGTTTACCTCTGGCTCAACCGGCATCCCGCAACCACATCCCAAAACATGGGGGGCGCTGGTTGCCAGCGTACAGGCTGAGGCACAACAACTGAAACTGCCAGACAACTGTACCGTGATTGGCACAGTACCACCACAGCATATGTACGGATTTGAATCCACCATACTGATGGCATGGTGCAACGGCTGTGCACTCTGCCATGCGCAACCTTTTTTTCCGGCCGACATCTGCCACGCACTGGCAGCTCTCCCCACTCCCCGCGTGCTTGTGTCATCGCCCTTGCATCTGCGAACTTTACTGAACGCTGAACTTGTCATACCCGAGCTCGCACTGGTGGTTTCCGCCACTGCGCCGCTGTCAGACCAGCTCGCGCTGGATATTGAGATGCGTTGCCGTGCGCCGCTGGAAGAAATCTATGGCAGCACAGAAACGGGCCAGATCGCCACTCGCCGCTCCACACAAGGTTCGGCATGGCAACTGTTTCCCGGAATAAAATGGCACATTGAAGGCAATAGCGTGTATGCGTGCGGCACCCATATCGAAACGCCCATCGCCATGAACGATGTGATAGAGCCGATTACCGACGAGCTGTTTTTATTGCACGGTCGCCTGGCTGACATGATCAACATCGCAGGCAAACGACATTCCCTGGCAGGCCTTGATCACCTGCTCAACAGCCTGCCTGGCGTTGTGGATGGCGCTTTTTACATGCCCGATGAAACAGGCCATGTCACACGATTGGCGGCAGCCGTTGTCGCTCCAGACACAAATTCATCAACCCTGCTCGCAGCATTGCGCGAACACCTGGACCCGGTTTTTCTGCCGCGCCCTTTGTTGTTTGTCGATGCACTGCCCCGCAACAGCACAGGCAAACTGCCGCGCTCAGCGCTGCAAGCATTATTTCAGGCTCACGCATGAACCACACCTGGACAGTCCCCATAGAACATCCCGCATTTGCCGGGCATTTTCCAGGTTCGCCCATTCTCCCCGGTGTGGTGCTGCTGGATGAAGCGCTGCAAATCATGACGGATGCGCATGGCATCGCACTGAACAACTACGAGATCAGCCAGGTCAAGTTTTTAAGCCCGGCAAAGCCAGGTGACGAACTGGTGATCCAGCATGCTGCCCAATCTAGTGGTGCGATACGTTTTGACATCACATCTGGTATGCGCAAAATTGCCAGCGGCAGCATCGCGCCCAAACCAACACCATGACACCTTCACCAACAATTAGCACAAGCAGCTGGGCAAACACTCCTGAGCGCGGCAACATGCTAATGCTGCGCATCATGACCTGGTTATCATTGCATCTAGGCAGGCGGACAACGCGCGGTGTGTTGCATCTGATCGCAGCCTACTTTTGGCTGTTCGCACCAAAAAGTCGTCGCGCGTCCCGATCATATCTTGAGCGCGCACTGGGTCGATCCGTTCGATGGCGCGATATCTACCGGCATTTTCTTACCTTTGCTACCACCATCCATGACCGCATTTACCTGATCAACTGCCGCTTCGACTTGTTTGATTTTGAGATCCATGGCGAGGACTTGCTGCGCCAACTGCTCGCAGAAGGCAAAGGCTTGCTGATGATAGGTGCACATCTGGGCAGCTTTGAAGCGATCAGCGCGATTGGCAAAAAACACACCGCGTTGCGCGTTGCCATGCTCATGCATGAAGCCAATGCACAAAAAATCAATGCCGTGCTGTCTGCCATCAATCCGCAATCGGTTCAGGATATCATCGGTCTGGGCAACATCGATGCGATGCTCAAGGTACGGGAGCGTTTAAACGACGGTTGCGCAGTCGGCATGCTGGCTGATCGCACCCCCGGCAACGACACCCTCTACCCTGTACGCATTCTGGGCGACAACGCCAACCTGCCCGGCGGGCCGTTCCGCATGGCCGCGCTGCTGCGACGCCCGGTGATATTCATGACAGGACTGTATATGGGCGACAACCGCTACGCAATTCATTTCGATCATCTGGCGGATTTCTCATCCACTCCATCAGGTGGTCGGGATGCCGCCATGCAGGAAGCCATTACCCGCTATGCCGAGCTGCTGGATCAATACTGCCGCATGGCGCCATACAACTGGTTTAATTTTTTCGATTTCTGGCAACCCGCTGCGGACACCGCCAAATGATGACGACAAGACACATACTGTTTGCGCTGATGCTGACACCCGGCATCAGTTGCGCCTCAGAACTGGATATCGATCAGCTCATGCATAACCTCGCGCAGACCCGCAGCGACCATGCCAGCTTTGTCGAAAAAAAATCCATCGCAATGCTGGACAAGCCGGTGGAGTCCTCGGGCGAATTATTTTACATTGCGCCTGACCATCTGGAAAAGCGCACGCTCAAACCAACACCCGAAGCTTTGACGGTAGATGGCGACACGCTGATTATCGAGCGCGGCCATCAGAAACATCGTCTGCAACTGCAAAGCTATCCCGAACTAGCGGCTTTTATCGACAGCATACGCGGCACGCTGGCAGGCGAGCGCCAGGCACTTGAGCGCAGTTACCAGCTGCGTCTTGAAGGTACCGCTGAACATTGGACGCTGCAACTTTTACCCATCGATATCAAAATGCAAAAAGTGGTCAAACGCATCCTCATTGCGGGTGAAAAAAATTCCGTGCGCAGCATCGACATCACCCAGACCGATGGTGACAGTTCAGTCATGCTCATCGAAAAATTGGCGTCGCCGTGAAATCAACCAGACGCAGCAGGACAGCAATATTTTTATGGCTGCTGTTCATCACAGCCTGCATCATCACCATCAGCCGCAGCCAATTCACCGCAGACTTGTCGGCATTTTTGCCGCGCAACCCGACGCCTGCGCAACGGCTGCTCCTCGAACAAATAAAGGACGGGCTCGCTTCTCGCCTGATTCTGGTAGACATTGAAGGTGGAAACGCCAACAGCCGCGCCAAGATTTCCAGACAGATGGCACAACGCCTGCGCACCAATCCTGCTTTTATCAGCGTCGACAACGGCGAACCCGTCAATACCGAACACGACCGCGCTTACCTGTTCAACAATCGCTACCTGTTAAGCCCTGATGTCACGCCTGCGCGTTTTACAGTTGCCGGCCTGCACGTTGCATTGAGCGACAGCATAGACCTGCTCGCCTCCCCCGCCGGGCTGATGGTCAAGTCGCTGCTGCCGCGCGACCCGACAGGTGAAATGGTGCAATTGCTGGGCCGGCTAGACAACAGCCCGAAGATGACAGACGGAGCATGGGCGTCACAAGACGGCAAGCGCGCGCTGATGCTGGTGCAAACACGCGCATCAGGGTCGGATACCGATGCACAGCAACGCGCGATGGCTGCCATCCATCTGGCGTTTGATCAAGCGCGTACCTCCGCCGCAAAACTGGTGATGACAGGTCCCGGCGTGTTTTCAGTCACATCGCGCGAAACCATTCGAACCCAGGTTACCCGACTGTCCATCATCAGCATCGCGCTCATCGCTGCACTGTTGCTGCTGGTGTATCGCTCCTTCACCGCACTGGCGCTGAGCTTTCTGCCCATCATCAGCGGAGCACTGGCGGGCATCGCAGCCGTGAGCCTGAGCTTTGGCGCGGTACATGGCATCACGCTGGGCTTTGGCACCGCGCTGATCGGCGAAGCTGTGGATTACTCCATTTATTTATTTGTACAATCGGAACAGGATCAGCATAGCTGGATCAAGCGCTTCTGGCCCACCGTTCGTCTCGGCGTGCTGACTTCGATATTCGGTTTTTCTGCGCTGCTGCTGTCAGGTTTCCCGGGGCTGGCGCAACTCGGTTTGTATGCGATTGCCGGCCTGATCACCGCCGCTTTAGTGACACGCTTCGTGTTGCCATATCTGTTACCAGTGAATTTTCGCATCCACGATGTATCGGCCATCGGTCAGGTGCTCTCTCAAATGGTTAAGCGCGCCGCAAAACTCAAATGGACAGCGGTGATTCTGCTGCTGGCGGCCTGTTTCATCGTGTTCCTGCACCGCAATGATTTATGGGATGAAAAAATATCTTCATTGAGTCCTGTATCGCAAGCTGATGTCGCACTCGATTCTGCACTGCGCGCCGACATGGGTGCACCCGATGTGCGTTATATGGTGGTGGTTTCAGGCACAAACCAGGAATCCGTGTTGCAGTCTGCCGAGCAGGCATCCGCAGCCTTGCAGAAAGAGGTCGATCAGGGAGAGCTCGCAGGCTTTGAAAGTCCCAGCCGTTATTTGCCAAGTGTTGCTTCACAGCGCGCCCGCCAGAATAGTCTTCCCGACTCTGCCACATTGGCATCTCGCCTGTCGCAGGCTGTTTCCGGATTGCCCGTGCACGCACAGCTGTTTTCGCCATTTATTTCTGATGTTGCAGCCGCAAGAGGGCAGCCTCTGTTGCAAAAATCCGATCTTGAGCACACTTCGATGTCCATGGCAGTAGATGCATTGCTCATCCATCAGGCAGATCACTGGAGCGCGCTGTTGCCGCTTACCGCACTCGATGGCAGAGACATCAATGCCAACAGGATTCGCGCCGCGTTAAATAACCTACCAGACGTGCTGTTTGTGGACATGAAAGCCGAATCGGATCATCTGTATTCAGGCTATCTGCATGAAGTCATCCTGTTATCGCTGTGCGGGGTCATCCTGATCATCGTTCTCCTGCTGCTGGTTTTTCGTTCATTCATGCGCGTGCTGCACGTTGCGCTGCCGCTCGCTGCCGCCGTCATCACAGTCACCGCGGGGTTAACCCTGTTCGGCCAGCAACTGATCATCATGCACCTCGTGGGCTTATTGCTGGTGGTTGCGGTGGGTTCCAATTACGCGCTGTTCTTTGACAGGACAGAATCTGACTTTAGCGACTGCTCGCCAAGAACGCTGGTCTCCATGCTGTTTGCCAACGCAACTGCCGTTGCAGGATTTGGCCTGCTCGCGTTTTCCAATATTTCCATATTGCAGGCGATGGGCGTCACTGTGGCACCTGGCGTCATTCTCGCGCTGATATATTCAGCCATCTTTGCCAGGGCATCCCATGACTGATACGCGCTGGCATCCGACTCTTCTTGTCAGGGCAACCATCGTGCTGCATGCGCTGGCTTTGATTTCTGTGATCGCTGAGCCCGGATTGTGGCGCTGGGCGCTGCTCGCCGTGTTTATCAATCACGCTTTGCTCACACTCGTGGGTCTCTTGCCGCGCAGCAACTGGCTGGGAGAGAACTTGTCGCAACTGCCTGCCACCTCGGCCGATCGACATGAAATCGCTTTGACCATAGACGACGGCCCGGATCCTTTCGTGACCCCGCAGGTGCTGGATATACTGGACCAGTATCATGTGAAGGCCACTTTTTTTTGCATAGGCGAAAAGGCTGCGCGTCATCCTGACTTATGCCGTGAAATCGTCGGGCGTGGTCATACGATAGAAAACCACAGCCAGCATCATCGCCATTATTTTTCACTGTTGGGATACTCAGGTTTCATGCGTGAATTGCAGACAGCCCAAACCACACTCACTGAAATTACCGGAAAACAGCCGCTGTTTTTCCGCGCGCCTGCCGGCCTGCGCAACCCTTTTCTTGACCCGGTTCTTACAAAATTAAACCTGCAACTTGCCAGCTGGTCGGTGCGCGCTTACGACACACGTGCAGGCGATACTGCGCGGGTTAGCAACAAGCTGCTTCGCGGACTGCGGGCAGGCGCCATTCTGCTGCTGCACGATGGCAACGCAGCACGCACGAAAAACGGCACACCCGTCATTCTCGACGTGCTCCCCATCTTGCTGCCAGCCGCGGGCAAAGCTGGCCTGCGTTTTGTCACCCTGCAACAAGCCTTGCTATGAGCGAAACGCAACAAATTTTGACGCGCCCAAAGTCACCCTGGTACCGCCAAATTGCATCCACCATATTCAAGCAGGTGTATCTCAAGGCTATCGGGACGATGCTCTTCATCGCCCTGTTTTTTTCAGCCTACTTTTATCTGCTCAAGAATCCCGCCTATCCACTCACGACGATGCCCATCATATGGCTGGATCGTCTGATCGGCTTTACACCGCACGCATTGCCCATCTATGTTTCGCTGTGGCTTTATGTGTCGTTACCCCCGGCATTGCTTACAACTAGGCGGGAAATTTATGCCTATGGCATGTATATCGCCGCGACCTGCCTTGCCGCCTTGACCGTCTTCTACTTCTGGCCGACATCGGTGCCCGTAGCGGATATAGACTGGGCTCTGTATCCGGATATGCATTCCCTCAAGAGCATGGATGCCTCGGGCAATGCCTGCCCTTCGCTGCATGTCGTCACGGCGATATTCTCGGGTATCTGGCTGCATTGCCTGCTGCGCCGTTTTGATACGCCGCTGTGGATGCTTACGCTTAATTGGGCATGGTGCATCGCCATCGTCTATTCCACCCTGGCCACCCGTCAGCATGTTGCAGTGGATGTGCTGGCAGGCATCGCGCTGGGTGTGTCGGCAGCCTGCCTGTCGCTGCGGCAGTATGCTTTCATTAGCGATAAACCGCCTTCTGTTTGATCCAAACAGGGTTCAGCAAAACTGTCTCCTCTATGAGACAGGCATCATTGCGTTATTTTTCAGGTTGTTAACAGCGTAACGCGAATATGTTCGCAACGGAGTGTCGCTGACAGGCAACACCTTGCTGTGCATCAGCATGCCCATCAGCAAATTTATTCATGCCGAAAAAATAAAAAAACACAACCAATCAACCAGATAACAAGCGCAATATTGTTCTGGCCCAATAGTTGCTTGATAAGGAGCTGTACAACACAAAACGGCATCCACATGAACCCCTACGACATTACGGCTGCATCCCGGCTGGCAAAGATTGATCCGCCTATCCGCCGCGGCAGCATGACGTCGCGCCCCTGGACTGGCTTCTGGCATGGTCTCATGCTGATGCTTACCGGCACAAAAGTTTCTCAGCACGAATCACCTGATACAATTCCCCTGTGGATGCGCGCTGCCTCCAGGCGGCGCATGTTCCTGCTGTGGCTGGTGATTGCCAGCACGGTGATGGCGGCAAGACTGCTCGCCTATACCCAGTCGACCAACAGCGCCCATCCCGTTCTGCACTTCGTGCAGCTTGCCCTGTTTGTGGTGCTGTTCGGCTGGGTGAGCGCCGGTTTCGTGACCGCGCTGATGGGGTTCTGGGTGCTATGGCGTCCTGACCCGCATGCACTGTCGCTTGCGACGGCCAGGCGCCAGCTGTTACGCCAGGATGCGCGCACCGCCATCATCATGCCTATCTGCAATGAGCCGGCAGGCCCGGTGTTCTCAGGATTGCGCGCGACCTGCGAATCACTGGCAGAGAGCGAGGCCGCTGCCCTCTTCGATGTTTACGTGCTCTCGGATACTTACGATACGCTGATGCGCGAGCAGGAGCTGAGGGCTTTTTATACCTTGCAGCATCAGATGGGGGATCGTTGCCGTCTGCATTACCGTCTGCGCCAGCGTCGCACCCGGCGCAAGGCAGGTAACGTCGCGGATTTCTGCCGTCGCTGGGGAAAAAATTATCGCTACATGGTGGTACTGGATGCCGACAGCGTGATGACAGGCGAGAGCATCACCATGCTGGTGCGTCTGATGGAAGCACATCCCAAAGCCGGCATCATTCAAACAGCACCGCGTGCCTGCGGCGTAGAGACACTGCATGCACGCCTCCAGCAATTTGCAGGCAGAGTGGCCGGGCGCTTGTTCACGGCCGGCATGCAATACTGGCAGCTCGGGGAGTCGCACTACTGGGGGCACAACGCGATCATACGCATCGAACCTTTCATGAAGCATTGCGCATTGGCCAAACTGCCGGGTCGCGGCGGGCTGTCTGGCGAGATACTGTCGCACGATTTTGTGGAAGCCGCACTGATGCGCCGTGCGGGCTATTACACCTGGCTCATCACCGACCTTGAAGGCAGTTACGAGCAGCAGCCCTCGAACCTGATGGAGGAGTTGCAGCGCGACCGTCGCTGGTGTCAGGGCAATCTGATGAACTTCCGTCTTGTCACCGAACCCGGCTTTCAGCCGGTGCACCGCGCGATGCTGTTCACAGGTTCGATGGCTTATGTATCCGCACCGCTGTGGCTGGGATTTTTGCTGGTCAGCCTGAGCTTGCGCCTGCTGGAGACACACACCAGCGCTGCCGGCCTGTTTCCCTGGCTGGGCATGTCCTCGACGCTGGAGCTGTTGTGGATATTTACGCTGACCCTGTTGTTTTTGCCGCGCGTGCTGGCGGTGATTGCAATCCTGAAACATGGCGAACAGACAGCATATGGCGGCAGCGCGGCATTGATTAAAAGCGCTCTGATGGAAGCCGTTCTTTCCGCTTTTCAAGCCCCCATCCGCATGATCGCGCATACACTGTTTGTGGTCACTGCGTTGACCGGTTTGAATCTCGAGTGGAAATCCCCGATGCGTGAAGCGCACTCCATATTGTGGCGCGATGCCTGGCGCAGGTTCATGCCCGTGATGGCTGTCGTGACGCTGGGCATGATCGCGACGTTCCACACTCACCACGATGCGCTGTGGTGGCTGCTGCCTGTGTGCTTGCCTCTGCTGTTTGCAGCACCGCTGACAGTGCTGACCAGTGAATCACGTTGTGGAATATCGTTGCGTCGCCGTCTCTGGCTGCTCACGCCGGAAGAACGCATCCCGCCTGCCGTGCTGGTGCGCGCGTGGGCATGAAAAATATTCGCGCCAACATCCTGACAGTGCAACCCTTCACACAACAAAGACAATAAAATAAGCGCATGTCTGAATTCAACCGACGCCAATTCCTTGGCCTAGTGGCCGCAGCTGCTGCTTCGACGGCGCTACCCTGGACAGAGGCCATGTCCGCTGAAAGCGGATTGGCAATGGGCCCAGCGGCTGGTTTCTCCTGGGAGGGCCTGATCGAAGAAGCCAGGCTTCTGGCGCTGCACGCATATCAGCCCGCCCCGCAACCCGACCAAGCCGTGCTTGAACAGATAGACTGGGAAGCTCACGGGAAAATCCGCTACAAGTCAGAAGAGGCGCTATTTGTCGATGGGCCAGGACAGTACCCGATAGCATTTTTTCATCCAGGACGTTTTTTTCAGTCCCCGGTGCAGATGTACCGGCTGGACAGCTTGCCTGATGAAAACAAGTTCATCGCGCGCGAAATTCTGTTCGACAAACGCCATTTCGACATGCCTGCCGACAGCCCGGCGCAAAGATTAGGATCTGAAACTGGATATGCGGGCTTTCGCATACAGGAAAGCCGTCTGGGCGATCAGTCGCGCCTCGCTTGGCAGCATAACGACTGGGCCGCATTTTTAGGCGCCTCCTATTTTCGCGCCATTGGCGATGAGTACCAATACGGCCTTTCGGCACGCGGCATTGCGATCAATACGGCAGTGCAAAATACGCTTGAAGAATTTCCCGCTTTCACACGGTTCTATTTTGAGCCGTCAACGCAAGACTCGGACACAGTGACCGTTTACGCGCTGCTGGATGGCCCCAGCGTTGCCGGCGCCTACCGTTTTGCCATGACGCGTGAGACAGGTGTGGTGATGGACGTTGAAGCCAACCTGTTCCTGCGTAAAGATATTGCCCGCTTCGGCATCGCGCCTGCCACATCCATGTACTGGTTTTCAAAAAAGGACAAAGCCTTTGAGATCGACTGGCGGCCTGAAGTGCATGACTCGGATGGACTGACGCTGTGGACCGGTGCCGGTGAACATCTCTGGCGCCCTCTCATTGATCCCGGGGACATAATTAACGTTTCGGCATTTTCTGACAAGAATCCCCGCGGATTCGGCCTGATGCAGCGTGAGCGCCGCTTCGGCCAATACCTGGATACTGTCCATTATGAGCGCCGCCCCGGTCTATGGATCGAACCTCTGGAAGACTGGGGCGAAGGTTCCGTGCAACTGGTCGAACTGCATACCGAGGAAGAAATCTATGACAATGTGGTTGCGATGTGGGTGCCACATGAAAAAGCCCGTGCGGGCAACAGCTATCGTTTGCGCTACCGCCTGCACTGGCAGGCGGAAGAACCTTTTAAAAGCAATCTTGCGCGCTGTGTGGCGACCCGCATCGGACGCGGCGGAGAACCCGGAAAACGTCCGCCCGGCGTGCATAAATTCGAGGTCGAGTTTAAAGGTGGCGAACTTGCCCGGCTTGCTCCCGGCATCAGGCCGGAAGCGGTGCTGACGAGCACGGGTGGCAAGATATCGAACGTGATGACTGAAGCGATTCCCGACGGAGAGGCCGGACAATGGCGCGCCTTTTTTGATTTGGCCGCGCAAGACACAGTTGAAATCCGCCTTTTTCTTAAGGCCGGCGCACAAACACTGACTGAAACCTGGCTCTACCAGTTTCATCCTGCCTGAAGCGGCTCTTCATCCGCAGATACCCGCCGTCAATCCCGTTTAAAAGAAGCCGGCTCCAGCTGGTGGCGCTGTAGCAACTTATAAAACTCGGTGCGATTTCGCTTGGAGAGTTTTGCTGCATGCGTCACGTTACCTTCGGTGATCTTCAAGACCCGGATCAGGTAATCTCGTTCAAAATGCTTTTTTGCTTCTTCGAGCGATACCGGATGCGCTTCATCCTGACGAATCGCATTTTTCACCAACGCTGATGAAATAAGCGGCGTGGTGCAAAGCGCGACGCTCTGTTCGACAACATTGAGGAGTTGCCTCACATTCCCGGGCCAGGATGCACTCACCAGGATTTCCAGCGCTTCAGGTGCATAGCCATTGATATGCTTGCCATACTTCGCTGCAAGCCTTAACAGAAAATGTTTCACGAGCAGCGGAATGTCTTCGCGCCGATCACGCAGCGGAGGAATGACAAGCTCAACGACATTGAGCCTGTAATACATGTCCTCGCGAAAACTGCCCGAAGCGACATCCGCCTTCAGGTTGCGATTCGTGGCAGACAGGATGCGCACATCCAGGGGAATGGATTGCGCAGATCCGACCGGACACACCTGTCTTTCCTGAAGCACGCGCAGCAGCTTGCTTTGTAACGGCAGCGGCATGTCGCCGATTTCGTCGAGAAAAAGCGTTCCGCCTTCTGCGGTCTGAAACAACCCCTTGTGGTCGCGAACCGCGCCGGTAAATGCGCCCTTGACGTGGCCAAAGAGTTCGGATTCGAGCAGCTGCTCGGGAATGGCCGAGCAATTGATCGCCACAAAAGGACGCGCGGCGCGATGACTGGCATCGTGTATGGCGCGTGCGAAGAGCTCTTTGCCCGTACCGCTTTCTCCCTGAATGAGCACACTGGCATCGCTTCTTGCGACGAGCCTGACCTTGGTCAAAAGATCCTCCATCAGCGCACTCTGGGTGATGATGTTGACGCGCCATTCGGGATCCGCCTCATCTCCCGCTTGCGCGCCACCCGAGGACAGCCTGAGCGCTTTGGCGACCTGGTCAAGCAGCATTTTGCCGTCGAAAGGCTTGGTCAGGTAGCCGAACAGGCCGCGCTGTGTGGCCGCAACGGCGTCAGGTATCGTGCCATGCGCAGTCAGCATGATGACGGGAAGACTGGGCGTGTTGCTGTGGATGCGTTCAAACAGCGCCATACCATCCATGCCTTCCATGCGCATATCTGTGATCACAAGCTGCGGCCTTGAAAGCTCGATCAGGTTGAGTGCAGATACTGCGCAATCCGCGGTTTCAACGCTGAAGCCCGCAGCTGTAAGTCGCATGGAAAGAAGCTGCAACAGATCGGCATCGTCATCGACAATCAGTATTTTCGGGCTAACACTCATTGCTTGTCCCTGAGAATGAAACTTTTTTCCATGCTCTTGATGGCGTCGATCTTGCCTTGCAGAGATTCAGAGTGTTTCTTTTCATCCTTGAGCATTTGCGCCAGATCGCGCACTGCATTTTCGGACTGCTGCTCCTGCAAGAGGACTGCGCCTAACATTCCGGCTAAACTCTTCAGGCCGGGATCCTTGATCACCGCTGTGTTCAGCAAATTGAGGGATGCCTGAAGGTCGCGGAAGGAAGTGTTGGACAGCGCAAGCAGCACCCCGACCTTGACGCGATCAAGATCACTGCCGCTATGGGAAAATTCGAGACTGGCATTCTGGTATTCTGAAAAGAGCGCGGTTCCGGAAAGACCGGAGAGCGTGTCGTAATACTGCATGAGCGCATCCAGAGGACTGATTGCTGCTGCTGGTTGAGTTGAACATGGCGGCGCAACGGCAATGGGCGCGGCAGGCAGCGTTGCATGCGTGCTCGAACACGCAGCGAACATGGCACCCGAAATGACGACCGACAAAAATTTAAAGACCAGCTTCATGAGGTGATCGCGATTCGGCTTGCGGGCAAAGTGACCCTGAAACAGGCCCCGCTTGCAGAATTTTTCGCAAGCTCGATGGTGCCGCCGTGTTCCCGCGCATATGCGCGCGCTATTGACAGCCCGAGTCCCGTTCCCTTTATATGGCTCTGCGGTCTCCTGCGGCCCTGGTAAAAGGCCTCGAAAATCTTTTCCCCGTCCGCAGGATCTATGCCTGGCCCGGAATCGGTGACTTCCAGCGTGACATGAGATCCCGAAGGCTCGGCGCGAATCACGATGCGGCCTTCATTCGGCGAGTATTTGACTGCATTGGAAAGCAGGTTGTCGGCCATGATTCTGATTTTCTGCGCGTCGCCTTCAATCGAGATGTCCTGACAAACGAGATCGACTATGAGTGATTTATTCATGATGGCAAGATATTGATCGTGCAGCACAGTGTCCAGAATCAATCTGAGATCCACTTTCTGCCAGAGGGGCGTTGATTCCCCCGTCTGGATGGCGCTGTAGTTTAGCAGGTCTTCGATGCGTTTTTGCAACTCTACGCTGTTGGCAAGAAGTATTTTCGCCACATGGTGCTGTTTCTCATTGAGCCCGCCGACTATATTTCCCGCGAGCAAATCCGCACCCTCCCGTATCGAGGCGAGCGGAGTTTTGAGTTCATGGGAAATATGTTGAATGAACAGGGTCTTTTGCTCCTCAAGCGCGAGCAGTCTCAGACGCATCCAGTCCAGGCTCTCGCCCAGCCGCCTCAAGTCTTCCGGGCCTTTGACCTTAACCGCTTTTAAGAGATCACCCCTGCCTATTGAGCTGATCGCTTCGTCAATCTGCCTGATCGGGCTGGAGATCAAGAGGGAGAATCCCAGCGCAAGAATAATCGCGAAAGGGATCAGCGCGAGCAGCTGCCAGAACACCATTTTTCTGGCCTGACTTGCCATCGATTGCATCGCCTCCACTTCGTGCTCGATCGGCACATCCCCCTGCGTCAGAAAAGCCTGGGCCAATTCCAGCATCGGGCCAAAGCCGACGTCCCAGTCTTTCAGGTCCGCATGGGACTGCCTGCCATGCTCAACTTTTTTGAATATCTCGGATTCGGATAAACTGATATCGTTCAGAAGTTGCCGCTGCTTCACGCTCAAAGGCAACGCCACGAGGCTGCTCACGATCCCTATGAACTTGCCGTGAGCCTGATTGTAACCTTCCAGCAGGGAGGCATCCCCAAGGATCGTGGACAGTCTGACGCTGCGCTCCATTGCGACGGCCTGATCCACCAGTATCCGGCTGCCGTGCGCAAGCTGCTCCGCCTGGTACACGGCCTGCGTGCTCTGGTTGGAGAGTTTATTGATGGACATGGCGCTGTAGATAAGGGCGAAAATCAGCGGAAGCGCGACGAGCAGAAACCCCACCAGAATCAGTTTCAAAAATGATTTTGGATGTCGCCAGAAAGGTCTAGGGGCTGCTGCTTGCATCTTCTATATACGCGCTATGAGGTCTGATTCGGGCTATTGCTCAAGATAATTCTATCAAGAGTATAACCAAAAATCAGTGATGGGAGGTTTTCTTTCATGGTCAGGTTGCGCAAGCTATTCGACCGTTTTGCAGGTTTGATTCACAGCCAAATGCCACACACGCCCTTGCACAAATCAGCTTGACCGCTCCGTTTTTTTGCGTAAGATATGTACATGGCATGTACATGCCGCCATCCAAGGAGAACGACATGAGATCGACAGCGGTTGAGCGTATCGTAGTCCAGGCAACTAAACAGGAAAAGAAGGCCATCAGCGAGAAAGCCAAAAAATTCGGCTTGCCTGTCGCTGAACTGATGCGCAGGGGTGCTGTCGCCTACAACTCGAAGGCGGCAGACGAAGAACTGGGCATCGTGGCCGATGCGGCAATGAATGCCGCCAATCGCGCTTCCGATTCGATCGATGAAGTGCTGGCCTTCGTTGAGGCGAGCAACAAACGCATCGCCGCGATGGAAGCAAAAGCCGCCAAAGCCAGGAAAGCCGCATAATGGGCGTCACAGAACGCGTGTGGGGCGCGTTAACTTCGATGATCAAACTGGAAGACAAGGTGGTTCGTCAGGGCGAAGTGATCAAAGAGCAGCAGACCAGGATCGAAAACATGACCGAGCGTTTGATCAGACTTGAAACGACCATCGAGCTTTTGATTCGCGCCAGCGAACACAAACGAATCCGGTGACTTGAATTTAACCAGCCTGGACAAGTGGCGGACACAAGAATCTAGTCTGTTATATAGCTTGTCTGGAATTTTCAATGGCTGCCCTGATCCATTCCGGTTTTATCTTCCGTTACCGAAGTCGCTTCTCCGCATGATCGCTCAGTTTGAATTCCATGATCTACATATTACCTTGATGTAGCTGGTTTGGTGCAATGAAATTGGTTAAGCTGGGATTTTACCTGGAGGGTAAAAACTCGCACATTGCAAATCAATAAGGAGTTGATGATTGCCATGATGAGCAAGTCCGGGCGATGGAAGTGGTAAGCGGTGCTGAAAATGACTACCGCAGGTCGTTTTTCATTTCCCGGCTGATTGGTGAACGGAAAGGGTACCGAAATGACATTGGCAAACCCGTATGCGCGACGCGAGGGGCAGGTCTATAGTAACCCCGCACTCAAAGTTCTGATGTGCTTCTTCATGCTTCGAATCAAATCAAATCAAATCAATTCATTCTTTTGCTCCTCATATTCAAGTATTTATGTTAATGTTGCTGGCTAAATTTTCTTGACGACGGACATACTTTTTCTTGAATCCGCTTTGGCTCACCCATTTCACCGCGACCAGCAGTATCGGCCGCGGGCTTGACCAGACACTGGCCGCGCTGCAACAGCGCCGCACAGGTCTTGCGCCATGCACCTTCGACACCGTCGATCTGAAAACTTTCATCGGCGAAGTTGCGGGCTTGGATGATGTGAAGATTCCCTCACATCTATCCGAATACGATTGCCGCAACAACTGCTTAGCCTTATTAGGTTTGATGCAGGACGGCTTTGATGAAGCGGTGCGCACCGCGATCAAAAAATACGGTGCACACCGTGTGGGCGTGTTCCTTGGCACCAGCACTTCAGGCATCCTGCAAACCGAGTTGGCCTACCGGCAACGCGACCCCGAGACAGGTGCGCTGCCAAGCGACTTCATCTATAACACCACGCACAACACCTACTCCGTCGCAGATTTCACGCGTCGCTACTTTAACCTGACAGGCCCTGCTGTAGTCGTGTCCTCGGCATGCTCTTCCAGCGCGAAGGTATTCAGCTCGGCGCGGCGCATGATGGAGGCGGGGCTGATCGATGCGGCAGTAGTGGGCGGTGTGGATTCTTTGTGTCTTACAACGCTGTATGGTTTCAACTCGCTGGGTCTGCTGTCGGAGCAGGCATGCCGCCCTTATGATGCAGAGCGCAACGGCTTGTCGATCGGCGAAGCGGCAGCCTTCGCGCTGCTGGAACGCACCCCTGAGCAGCTGGATGCAGATGCTGTTCTGCTGCTTGGCATAGGCGAATCCAGCGACGCCTATCACATGTCGTCCCCGCATCCGGAAGGTTTGGGTGCTCGCATCGCGATGCAGGATGCGCTGAACATGGCAGGCTTGCAACCGTCCGACATCGACTACATCAACCTGCACGGCACCGCGACACCAAGCAATGATGCGGCAGAAGGCATGGCCGTACTGGCCATCTTCGGATCGGACACACCGTGCAGCTCGACCAAGGGCGCAACCGGCCACACGCTGGGCGCCGCAGGCGGCATCGAGGCCGTAATTTGCGCGATGGCACTGCAACACAGTTTTCTGCCAGCAGGGCTGAACACACAGCAAATTGATCCTTCGTTCAAGCTCAACTATCTGCTGGAAAACCGCGAACAAAAAATTAAACGCGTGCTCTGTAACTCGTTCGGTTTTGGCGGCACCAATTGCAGCCTGATCTTCGGACGGGCAGAATGAAACTCACCGCATACATCGAAGGCATCGGCTTGCTGGGGCCTGGCTTGAATAATTGGCCCGACAGCCAGGCGATGCTCAAAGGACAACAGCCCTATCAACCGCAAAAGACCGTATTGCCGGCACCCGCATTGCTGCCCGCAGCAGAACGAAGGCGCGGCGGTGCGCTGGTCAAGCTCACGCTGGCAACCGGACTCGAAGCCATCGCAACCGCCGGGCTCAACGCAGCCAGCTTGCCCAGCGTATTTTCTTCATCGGGAGGCGATGGGGAGAACTGCCACGCCATCTGCGAAATGCTGGCGTCCAGCGACAGGCAAATCTCGCCGACGCGCTTTCATAATTCCGTGCACAACACCGCCGCCGGTTACTGGGGCATCGCCACCGGCGCGATGACCACTTCATCGGTGCTGTGCGCCTTCGATGCCAGCTTCGGTGCAGGCCTGCTGGAAGCGCTCACCCAGGTTGTCGTTGATAACACACGTACTGTTCTGCTCGCCTGCGATACGCCTTATCCCGAGCCGCTTTTGAGCGTACGTCCCATCCCTGACGCGTTCGGCATGGCGCTGGTGCTGGCGCCTGGACCCTGTTCGCAGACGCTGGCTAAAATCAGCGTTGCACTGACTGACGAAACCGCAGACAAACTTGATGATGCACTCGAAAACCTGCGCGTCAGTATTCCGGCAGCGCGGAGTTTGCCGATGTTGCGCGCTATTGCGATGCGAACAAATGATCGCGTGGTGCTCGATTATCTGGATGGCACAACGCTTGCCGTGGAAATTTCATTTTGCTGAATCAATTTAACCGCGAATGGATTGCCACACATATCCCGCATCAGGGCAGCATGTGTCTGCTCGATTGCGTTGAAGCGTGGAATGAGCAGCGTATACAGTGCCGCGCCATCAGTCACCGCAGCGCTGACAATCCCTTGCGTTCGAATGACAGACTAAGCAGCGTCTGCGGCATCGAATATGCGGCACAAGCCATGGCCGTGCACGGTGCATTGCTTGCACCCAAAGACAGCAGCACCGCACGCGCGGGTTTCCTTGTCAGCGTGCGCGGTACACAGTTGCACGTGTTGCGACTGGATGACATCAAAGCCGATCTGACCGTAGAAGCCACCTGCATCTCGCGCGGCGAAAATAATATTCTTTATCAATTTAAAGTCAGCGCTGATAATCAGTTGCTGCTGGAAGGACGCGCTGCAGTCGTGCTCGACGCCGACGCAATTTTACCCGCATCGCGAAGCGATACCACATCACTCTCCCCCTCCGGGGGAGAGGTAGGGGAAAGGGAGTTAACACCATGAAAAATGCACTGGTGACAGGCGGCAGCGGCGGCATAGGCGCTGCCGTTTGCAAACGATTGTCCAGCGATGGTTACCACGTTTACATCCATGCGCATCAGGGAACGCAGGCCGCACAGAATCTGGCTGACTCTATCTGCGCCGATGGCGGCAGTGCAGAGGTGCTGACGTTTGACGTAACGGACAGCGCGGCAGTTGCCGACATATTGACGCCGCTGGTTGAAAAACAGGCTATACAGATTCTGGTCAACAATGCCGGCATACACGATGATGCAATATTTCCAGGCATGCAGGCATCTCAGTGGCACAAGGTGATCGATGTATCCGTCAACGGATTTTTCAACGTCACCCAGCCTTTGATGATGCCGATGATAAGAAGCCGCTGGGGGCGCATCATCAATGTGTCGTCGATTGCCGCGCTGACCGGCAACCGCGGCCAGGTGAATTATTCCGCCGCCAAGGGCGCGCTCAATTCCGCCACCAAGTCTCTGGCTTTGGAGGTTGCAAGCCGTGGCATCACGGTGAATGCGGTGGCGCCGGGCATCATCGAAACACCGATGAGCGCATCCGCATTTTCCAGTGAGGACATCGCGCGCATCGTGCCGATGAAGCGCGCAGGCACACCTGAAGAGGTCGCCGACCTGATCGGCTTTCTCGCATCCGACAAGGCAGCCTATATCACAGGGCAAATCATTTCCATCAACGGCGGCATCATTTAACGAGACCTATGAAAAACTCAGACACCATAGTGCGTGCACCGCACATCCCGCTGACCGATTACTACCAGACAGAGCAGGACAGACAAGCTTATCTGCGGCAGATTTTTGACAACACCGCAGCCGATTACGACCGCATCGAATTCATGCTGGCATGGGGAACCGGCCCCGGTTACCGGCGCGACGCGCTGGTGCGCGCAGGTTTGAAGACAGGCATGAAGGTGCTCGATGTGGGCGTGGGCACGGGACTGGTTGCAGCCCAGGCCTGCAAGCTGACGGGTGATCCCGCACTGGTCACCGGCATCGACCCCAGCCCCGGCATGATGGCCGCCAGCAAACTACCAAAGAGCATGGTGCTGATGGAAGGACGCGCCGAATCCCTGCCTTTTCCCGACAACCATTTTGATTTCTTGAGCATGGGCTATGCACTGCGCCACATCAGCGATCTCTCGGTTGCCTTCACGGAATTTGAACGGGTCTTGAAGCCGGGAGGCCGCCTTTGCATCCTTGAAATTACCCGGCCTCAAAGCCGGCTTGGTCGATGGCTGCTGAAAAGCTATATGCGCGGCATCATCCCGCTGCTGACAAGATTCGTCTCCAGACAAAAAGACACCGCGACCATCTGGCGCTATTTCTGGGACAGCATTGAAGCCTGCGTTCCCCCGGAAAAAGTGATCGCCACGCTGAACGCGGCGGGATTGACCCAGGTTAATCGCAATCTGGAAATCGGTATTTTTTCCGAGTACCAGGCGATCAAGGCAGGCACGCCTGTCTAACCGGTGTTGCGCACGCACAGCGGAGTAAACAGCAAACCATTCTCAAACTGATAAACATGTTTTGATAGGTACGTTACCGCACAGATCAGCATCGGCATTTCGCCTATTCTGATGTTTCTCAGGGATATCCTGTTAACTTCGATAAAGGGGCATGAAAATGAACAAGAATCAAGTCAAAGGAA
>VFSW01000160.1_pt1 | contig 88454 bp, 80 predicted proteins | sample 5358111 | NCBI WGS metagenome assembly VFSW01 (sample SAMN11554181, study PRJNA540505) | mine drainage metagenome | isolation source: sediment from site ElyBrook_90M | place: USA: Ely Copper Mine, Vershire, VT | collected 2017
GAAACGTATTCCCGCTTGTACTCCTAAACAGTTTGCAAAAAGGTGAGTCGCACCCGAGAACGCTGATCCTTCGCGCCTCTTTGCTAACAAGCTGACTCTCAAATCTCGTTACATGTGCAGAAACAAGGCGATGAAGAAGACCATTGTCAGTGCTGCATGAATGCTGTGTACTGATTTTGGCGTGCGTCTCTTCATACGCGCCAGGAACCACAGCCAGCAACCTAGAATAACGGAGACGAAGAGAATGCCGAGGGCAACAAAACCCGTCACCACTTCATAGGCTCTCACCTGCGTAAGGATGGGGAAGAAAAAGACCATATGGGCCAGGGCGGCACATGTGATAACCCACCCAAAGAACTGGTGATGTTCACGCAGGAATAACAGAGTCTGCCTGCTTCTCGTCACAAGGATCGATTTCATACGCTTCTTGACCAGTACATACCACTGCCGCGTGAGCCACTGCGCTGCGGTATAGACAGCAACTAGAAACGATAAAACACCAAGCAGATTGCCAGTTTGGCGGAATGGGGCCAGTTGAGAGAAAAAGAAAGACAGACAGAGTAACACGCTATCCAGAATAATCAGCGAACCGATCAGCCACGTGACCCAGCGCGCAGAGATGCGGACAAGACTGAGAAAGCCATAGCTTATCAGAAGCATAAAGAAATCTACCGTTGCCACAATGGTATAGGCAAATGAGCGTGCAAAGAGTAATTGAATAAAATCCATATATCAGCATCCTTTATAAGCAAGAGAAGACGGCAACCTGCAAAGATAGAGTTCAGGTTGGTTTGCTGTGTTTGATAGCCTTCGACGGCATCACATTTGCGTATATAGGACACTACTCAAAGGGATTTTGTGACAGCATAGCTCGAAAGGTTTTTATCGCTCAATGATGATTGAGCAGAGCAAAATGGTGAGGTAGTACTCAAGATGCATCTGTTGAGTACGAAAAGTGCAGAAGAGCCAAATTTCTGGGTCCAGTATAGGATGTGAGCCTCTAAAGACAAATTGCTGCTCTTTTGTCACACCCCTTTGACAATCTGCGCAGAATACGCTAAAGTACATGTGTTCAACTCATAAGAATGGGTCAGATGTCTCTGATAGAGGGAAGTTGCGTATGACAACGCCTGCGCGCCGCCAATATCTACAAATGAAAAGCCAGTATCCCGACGCGATTCTGCTGTATCAGATCGGTGATTTTTACGAGACTTTTGATGATGACGCACTTATTACTGCACGTGAATTGCAGATTGTCTTAACGCAACGCTCCTATGGCAAAGATGGGCGTGTGCCACTGGCTGGCATCCCCGTACATGCATTAGAGAATTATGTCGGGAAATTGGTGCAACGCGGGTATAAAGTTGCGGTATGTGACCAGGTAGGTGTTGTTGGGAAAGGCAAGGACCCGGTGGAGCGCGCTGTGACACGCATCTTGACAGCGGGAACGCTCTCAGAGCCGAACCTGTTGCCCGCACGCCAGAATAATTATCTGGTGGCGATTGCAAAGGGGCGCACGCAGACGGGTTTGGCAGCGGTCGATGTCAGCACGGGCGAATTTAGTGTGACATGGTTTCTGCCGGAAGAATTGCCTGTAGCTCTCGATGCCGAGCTACAGCGTCTTGCCCCCGTTGAGTGTCTATTAGCAGAAGGCGACCAGCAAGCTGCCTATCAGTTTCCCACGAAAACAATCACGATTACGTCCTGCCCCGCCTATTTCTATCAAGCAGAGGCAGCGCAGACTCGGCTCTGCCGCCTGTTTGGTGTGCAATCGCTTGAAGCGTATGGTTGCGCACAGGCTCCGCAGGCTATCGCAGCAGCGGGCGCGATTGTCGCTTATCTGGATAAGATGAATAACACGCTGCTCTCGCTTCTGACAGGGTTGCGTTCGTATCGCACGACAAGTTATATGGTCTTAGATGCCCACACGCAACGCAACCTTGATCTACTGCAAGGGTCCCGTAGCGGCTCGGTCCATGGCAGTTTGCTCAATGTGCTGGATCGTACCATTACGCCGATGGGGGCACGCCACCTGCGTCGGATGATTACGCAACCCTTGCTTGATCTCAGCTTGTTAGATGCGCGTTTAAGTAGTGTTGAAGAGTTATATGAGAGTCCCGCGCTGCGCAATCGCTTTACGATGTATTTGCAAGGTTTTGGCGATATTGAGCGTATCGCGGGGCGTGTGCGCCAGGGAACGGCGGTGCGCAACGAGGTTTTGGCCCTGCGTAACTATCTGGCGATTATTCCACAACTGCGTGATCTACTGCTTGGCTGTGACGCGCTGCTCTTGCGCGAATGGGCTGAAGAGTTGAATACTTGCCCAGAAGTAACTGATCTGATCGGACGTGCCCTTGTGCGTCCTGGCGAAGAAGATGAGGTCGAGGACGGACGGCTTATTCGCCCCAATTTTCATGCTGAGCTAGACGAGCTGTTTGCTGCGATTCGCGATTCACGCCTGTGGATGCTTTCGTTAGAGGTGCGCGAGCGCGAGCGCACGGGCATCAAATCATTGCGCGTCAGCTTTAATAAGGTTTTTGGCTACTACATCGAAATCAGTCATGCTAACCTCAAACTTGTTCCTGCCGATTACATGCGCAAACAAACGTTGGTCAACGCGGAACGTTACATCACGCCTGAGATGAAAGAGCATGAGGCGCGCATTCTCAGTGCAGAAGAACGTATTGAAGAGATGGAGCGTAGTATCTATGCCGACGTGTTGCGCCAGATCAGCGTGTATTATCCAGAACTCAGCACCACTGCAACGGCTGTCGCGAAGATTGATGCTTTGCTGAGTCTTGCTGAGGTTGCGGCGCGCCAGGGCTATGTACGACAAGTGTTAGAGCAGGGGCATAGCCTGGAGATTGTCGGAGGGCGGCATCCCGTCGTAGAGCATGCCCTGGATGGCGATATTTTTATCCCGAACGATACACTGTTAGACACGGAGCGTGGCACGCGCATTATGCTGTTGACGGGACCAAATATGGCGGGTAAGTCAACCTATTTACGGCAGGTCGCGCTGATTACGCTGCTAGCGCAGATTGGCAGTTTTGTACCAGCGCGTAAAGCACATATTGGGCTGGTTGATCGCATTTTCACGCGCGTGGGAGCTGAGGATGATATCGCGTCCGGCAAAAGCACGTTTATGGTCGAGATGGAGGAGACAGCAACTATTCTGCACCATGCGACGAGCCATAGTCTGATTATCCTTGATGAGATTGGTAGAGGAACCAGCACCTACGATGGGCTGGCGATTGCGCGGGCCGTTGTGGAGCATCTGCATAACGAGACGAAAGCGCGCACACTTTTTGCTACGCATTATCATGAACTGGCTTTAATGGCCGACGAGTTGGCGCATTTGAGCGTTTATATGATGGCGATTAGCGATGATGAACAGGGTGGCATCGTCTTTCTGCATCGTGTGATGTCAGGCAGTGCCGGTAGAAGTTATGGCGTGCATGTCGCGAAACTAGCAGGTATGCCGCCGAGCATCGTCAGTCGGGCTGAGCAGGTCCTGCGCCAGTTGGAAGAGCATAAAAGTAGCCATCATATGCTAGTTGCCGAAGGGAGTGCGGACTATCATGCAGATGGCGCGCTCCGTATGCCTGCATTCCAGCATGCTGCGCTTGAGTTACTCAATACATCCACGCTCTATGAATGGCAAAGTGATGAGGCGCGAGCCATTGCGACTATGCTCGAACAGTCCGCTAATGCGAGCCTGGATATCGAGACGATTGATGTCAGTTCGATTACGCCGCTGGATGCTCTCAACCTCCTGTTTTTGATGCAGAAAAAGAAGCGGACCATAAGAAGGTAGTCGTGATGAGTGAAGGTGTACAAACGATGGTACGTCGTCCAATTCAAACACTTATGCCAGAAGTTGCGGAGCGTATCGCGGCTGGTGAAGTGATTGAGCGTCCCGTCTCTGTTGTCAAAGAGCTGATCGAGAATGCTCTGGATGCAGGAGCGCGTGAGATACGCGTGGAACTACGGGGCAGTGGTTTGCGCCTGATTCGTGTGAGCGATGACGGTGTAGGCATTCCCGATTACGAACTGGAAGCAGCGGTGCAACGCCACAGCACCAGCAAGATCACGGACGTTGGAGATCTGGAGCATTTACACACGCTCGGTTTCCGTGGCGAAGCTCTTGCCAGCATTGCCGCCGTCTCTGAACTGACGCTGCTGAGTCGAGCGATTGAGACTGAAACCGCTGATGAGGAACAGGCAGGTGTCTGGTACATGTGGCGTGGTAGTGAGATCGTGCAGCGTGGGCGTAAGGCGCGTCCACATGGCACGACAGTGACAGTGTGCGATCTGTTTTATAATGTGCCTGCGCGTCTCAAGTTCATGCGCGGCGCACGTACTGAAAATGGGCATGTGGTGCAACTGCTGCAACGCTATGCAGTTTGCTATCCCTCTCTCCGTTTTCACCTGATTATCGATGAGCATACCGCTCTGCTGACCAGTGGAACGGGTGATCTGGCAAGCACGCTCTCAGAACTCTATCATCTTCCCCTGCACGATCTGCTCGATGTGGTTGAACTTGCGGACGAGGCGCACTATCGTATTCATGGCTATGTGGGTAATCGCGTACTCGTGCAGAATAGCCGCCAGTATGTGATGCTCTTCGTCAATGGACGCTGGATACAGTCGCGTGCCTTGCAGGATGCATTAGAGGTGGGCTATCGGACGCTGTTGCCAAAGGGCAAGCATCCGCTCTTGGTGTTACTGCTCAACGTGCCGCCCGATGAAATTGATGTCAATGTGCATCCCGCTAAAATAGAGGTGCGTTTGCAGCATGAGGCTGCGGTGAAGGCGGCCCTGACGCAGGCTGTACGCGAGGTCTTGGAGCGTAGTCCAGTCTCTCCGCAAACTGTGCAATTTCCAGGTCCGGTGCTGGCAAATCAGCGCAAGTTACCGGGACCACGCAGGCATGGTTTGCATGTCTCAGAATCGGCGGAGGGCTATAAAGCCGAAGTGGCGCAACCCGGTACAGCAGAGGTGATCGCGCACTTACGCCCGATGGCGCAGTTGCAACAGGCGGTTATTCTGGCGGAAGCACCCGATGGCAGTCTCTATCTGGTCGATCAGCATCGCGCCCATGAACGGGTTATCTATGAACATCTGCGGCGCACGCACATGGGGGGACGGCAAGAAGAAGCGAGCGTGAGTGCCCACTTGCTGCTCGAACCAGTGATTGTCGAGATGAAACGTTATCAGGCCGATCTGCTTGAGCAACGTCTGCCCATCTTGCATGGCTTAGGTATCGAGTGTGAACGCTTTGGCGGACGCAGTTTTTTAATTCGCTCTGTACCACTGAATGAACAAGGCGAGGGGCAGGAACAATTGGTTGCCCACCTGCACGAGCTGGCGGAAGCAGCAGCTGAGGATAGTAGTGACTGGGAAGATCACTTGCTCATCAGTCTGGCTTGCCGTTCTGCGCTGCGGCGTGGACGCGATCTAAGCTCTGACGAACAACAAGCATTGCTCAGTGCGCTGGCGCGTGTTGCCGCTCCCGCCGTTTGCCCACATGGAAGTCCTGTTTTGCTGCATTATAGCCGATCATTTCTCAGCGAAAAATTTGATTGGTAACAGAACAGGTGGCACTATGCACCGCACCATCCAGCAGGGGCGTGTGAACCACAGAGCGGTAAACCATTGGCAAAGGTTAGCGTATCGTTGGCTTGCAGTGTTACAGTGATAGCCTGTCCAGTATTATTTGTCGTGCTGCTGGTGATATGACCAGAGGCGGTCTTGTTTTGAACACTGGTAAAAAGGATGTACTCGACGATACCTGCATGAATCATATTGTCTTGCATACTATCGCACGGCACTGTAACTCCCGTGGCGCACCACGTGTATGTTCGTGCCTGATAAGTTGCCTGACCACTGGCTTGAAACATCAGCTCGCGCCCATGACCATACCATGTGCCAGCGAAAGGACTGAAATTGGGCAATGGCGGATTAATGCTCATCTGGGTTGTTGTATTGCTCAGTGGTTCGCTGCCCACGAAACTGCAACTTGTACTGATGAGTATGATTGAGAACAGAAGTAGAGGTAGCGAGAGAGATTTGAGCCGCTGAAGCATCGTATGCATAATGTCCTTCTTGTCTGCCTGAGACGGCTATAACGTTGTCTTACTGCATAGTTTCTCTACTGATTACTACGCCCAGAGTAGGGGAAAAGTTCCGCTTGTTTCTGCTGACACAGGATATGAAGCTATGTTAATGCACGAATGCTTTCATAAGAATTTCAGCGATAATCAGGAAGAGGAAATCAAGGGTTAACAGGATGAAAAGGGCAAAGTCAATGCGTGAAGCGACGAAGGTGGTGAGAATGAGCATTGTGTTGAGATAATGGAAGTACCAGATAGCTGTGATGGCCAGTGCAATGAGTAGGGTAAGCGCGCCGACAAACCAGCGTGCGCCATGCCAGTCTTGGCGGCTAGGCCAGAGTTCTGAGGTAACGGTGAGGATCAGGTAGGGAGCAAAGAGAAGCGTCCACCAGGGCCAGCCAGGGCGTAGCAGTTGTAGGTGCTGTTGTGCATCAAAGGGCAGGTCCCAGAGGTTGTAGCCTGTCGCTGTCCAGTAGAGCAAGAGAAACATAGCGATGCCGCCAAAGAGAGGGGCAATGCCGCTTAAACCATCGCCGATATAGCTCATGAGTTGTCCCTGTGGTCGCATATATTGCACTTCGCCCAATTGGAGGGATTGGCGCGTGCTGATTGCGCTCATGCGACTGTTGCCGCGTTGCCCCATAGGTTTAATGCGGAAAAGCGTGATATGGGTGATGCGAAACCCAAAGGGCGAAAACAGTAGAACCACCAGGGCATGGCTGAGTTCGTGGAGCATAACGCCTGGCGCATTGAGCCAGAACCAGATGAGTAGCCCACGTTCTCGCATCAGGGAATAGCCAATTGTATCGATACGTCTGCGTAACCCCCTACGTGTAACGCGGAGGAGAATGAACAACACAAAGACAGCCATGACGATTAGCCAGGGTTGATAAGGGGTAATTTGTGCCAATAACATTGTATTCGTACTCATTTATTTTGCACACTCACATTGTCAATGTTATCTTCATTGTAAACGGAATATTGTCCCTCCGTCAATAGGTTGCATGGGTAGGAAATCTACTGTATAACGGTAACATCGGATTGACAAGTATCGTGTATCTTATTGTGCTACCGTATTTGGCGTTGGCTCATCGGTATGTTGTTTGGGATAGCTGTCAGGTGTTTCAGTGCGATGCTTGCGCTCGTAGCGAAGTCCCCAGAAGCCGAAGGCAATAGCGCAGATTGACATTAGGTAAAGAACACGATCAATGCCGAACAGATCGGCGATAGCACCAATAAACACAATAATGGGGATAGAACAAGCGTTATAGAAGGCCAGTTGGAGGGAGAGAACGCGCCCCTTAATCCAGTCTGGCGTGAGTTCTTGCATAGCTGTTTGGGCTGGAATATTGATGAAATCCAATGCCACGCCTGCTGCACACATGATGAGTCCTACCGCGAGTAGCAGAAGTGGATCGGTGTTCCAACCTTGGGGCTGAAGTGTGTGTGCCAGGAGTGCCACTAAGGGAAGTAGCGTAGTTGCAACCGCCAGGCTGATGCAGCCAAGCAGGATCGCGCGCGGTTTGCCTAGACGATGGGTGATACGTGGCATGAGAATGGAGCCAGCGATCAAACCAACACCAGCAGGCGCAAACACGACAGCCATTGCGTTTGGCTGAAATTGTAGCAGTTTGGTCACAATAGGTGTGGCGATCTGGCTGATGACCAGGAGAAGAACGCCCGCGAATGAGAGTTGAATGACTGCCAGAAAGAGCATTTTACGCTCGCGCACAAAATTCCAGCCCTGATACATTTCGCTCCACACATTGCCCATTACCGCGAGGGGTTGCGTGGCTTTGTTGTTCGTGATATGCGGTTTGCTATTGAAGCTCTCGGTTGGAATTAAGGCGATCAGCAGAGCACAGACGAGATAAAGCACGCCGATAATGGCATACAATTCGATAACTGAATCAATGGTAAAGTGGTAGATGTGAAAAGCTGGGAGCAGGCCAATGATGATGGGGGCAAAAATAATGAAGCCAAGAGCCTGTGAGAGCATAAATGTGATGTTGAAGAGCGAGAGTGCAGGCATCAACTCGGCTTCGTTGACGAGCCTTGGAATAGCGGACCCCTCGGCGGGAGCGAAGAACTGCCCAATAATCGAGATCAAGAACGTCAGTAAATAGGCGGGTGCGAGTTGATGGCGGTTCACAATGAGCGAAATGACAAAGATAAAGGTGGCGAGGGCACGCAGACAATTACTGCCCCAGAGGACACGTCGTTTATTCATGTGATCGACAAACACGCCCGCCGGGGCGCCTACTAGCACAGCCGGGATACTAAAGGCGATAATCGCGAGGCCAATTAACGTTGTTGAGCCTGTGACCTCTTCAATCAGGACAATGAGGGCATAGTTGGAAGCATTCAGAATGGTCATAGAGATAAGTTGGGCGAGCCAGAGGTACAAAAAATTACGCTTTTTGAGCAGTGTGAGAAATCCCCCACTGCTATTGACTAGGGCCATGAATGCTCTCCTTATTCGTCCCCGAAAGGATCATTGTTGGTTTTGATGGTGCGGGGGAGAACTTGTTTTATACGACGTTCCACCTCTGAACGTGGTAACAAAACACGCCGCCCACATGTCTCGCAACGCAATCCGATATCAGCACCTACCCGTACCACTTCCCAGTCATAGCCGCCGCAGGGATGCTTTTTGCGCAGGCGCAAGCGGTCACTTAATTCAAAATGCATGAGTTCCATGCTGCTATACTTCCCCTATTTCTTTTGATCACTTGTTCGATAAAGGCCATGTTCTTGAATATATTGCTCCACTACCTCTGGCGTTTGATATTTAATTGGGTGGGCCTCGGCAACCCGTTGTCGTAGTTCTGTTGCCGATATTTCCAGCTGTGGGGCGGGAAGAACCAGTAATCGTTGCATGATGCCGGGCAGACGTGCTTCCAATAATTTATTATATGCTGGCTCTTCAACATATCCTGGGCGTCTGACTGCGACAAGATGTGTGATTTGCTGAAGTATTCCGATTGGCTCATACCAGGTATGAAAATCCTCCAAGCTATCCCACCCGATCACAAAATAGAGCGCGATATTTGTGCCCCATTGTTGGCGTAAGATGCGAAGCGTCTCGACCGTATAGGATGGTTTTGGACGATCAATCTCAATGCGCGAAAGCGTAAAATGGGGATTTGAGGCAATTGCTAGTTGCACCATGTTCAAACGGTGTAGAGCGGCTGTCACATTACGCCCAGGTTTATGTGGTGGTCGCCCGGTCGGGACAAAAACCATTTTGTCCAGCTGAAGTGTTGCGCGGACTTCTTCAGCAATGACAAGGTGACCGTAATGAATAGGGTCAAATGTTCCCCCAATCAGGCCAATATGGTGCATCTTTGCTCGCCTATCGTGTAATCCATATTCTTTCAACGTATGCAAACTCCCTTAAGGAACAGTTGGGCCTTTCTTCAGTGACCTTTGCTTGCCAGTCCGTCCCTTTAAACGTTCCCGGCAGATTCTGTGACCCCGAGTTCCGCTTCGGGTAATATTTTGTGTAGTGTGTATACTACGTCGGAAACAACAGAAAGTTGTCCACTGGCAACCCAGAAACGCACCAATAGTGTCACTTTTTTCTCTAGTGTATACCCCGTGAGCAAGACAGACGGCTCTGGTTTCACCATCACATGCTCAATCTCTTGTAGCGTTTTTAGGATGTGTTGTTGTGTTTCATCTCTGATAAAGGCATCTTCAGTGAGTGTGACGGTAATCGTTGCACGTCTCTCACCATAGTATGAGTTGTTTGTTACCGGGCTGGCAAACACAAGGGAATTTGGGATTGTGACTTCTTCACCACTGACTAGGCGTAATTTTGTGGCGCGCAACTGAACATCTACGACCTTGCCTACGTAGGTTGCTGTACTGATCTGATCGCCAATGTGGAAGGGCCTCTCGATTAAAATATAAAAGCCTGCCACCAGGTCTTTCAAGATATCTTGGATTGCCACGGTAACGGCGACGGTAATGACGCTGATCACTGCGATAGGCACGCCAATAGAAATTTGCCAGATCGAGAGAATCCAGAAAGCTGCAAAGATGAGAATGATAATATAGAAAATGCGCCCAATCAGGGTGCGGATATTGATGTCAATCCGATTCTCACCCAGACCACGAATCGTTACTGCCTGAATAGTACGAGCGACACCGATGCCTAATCCGAGTAGTAGAAGTGTTTCAAAGATATTTGTCACCAACGCGCTCAGGTTGATCTTGTCGGCTTGTAATTGTCCTTGCAGACCCTGCCAGTAAGCAAAAATAATCTCTGGTTTCCAGATGATAGGAATGACCAGCCCCCCTAGTATGAGAGCGGGAATGATGACAACGATTCCAAGCGTCTGAATAATCCAGTTATCGAGAACCGTTTGACGCAAGCGGCGAACGAGTATCTGGCGCAAGAGGAGGCCGACGCCGATTGCAAGAGCAATGGTGGCGATATTGAGCAGAACTTGTATGGTTAAGCTCATGGTGGCGATAACAATGGTGTGTGTATTATTCGAAGTGAGCATAAATGAATCAATCTCTTTACTATGGTGCTGATACGGCAATGCATGGGCATATTTGCGCCTACACCGTGTTACGGTACATGAAAAATTTTAGTATGCTGCGATATTGCGCGTATTGTACCATACAGATTTTGGGAGAAGTGTACTGCTAGTTCCTTTGGGGTAATGGCCTGGTCCTTTGTCACTAGCCCGCAACTGGCTGCGAGTTGCCCGATCACCTGCGAGGGCGAGAGGCCAGCCGCACGTAAAGGCGCGATGCCCATACTTTGCGCACGTTTGGCCAGTCGATGGCCTTGCTCATCTCGCATGAGCGGAACATGAGCGAATGTTGGAATGGGAAAACCTAATGCCTCATAAAGTAAGATTTGACGAGGCGTGGAGGAGAGCAGGTCGGCCCCGCGTACAACCTGCCTAATCTGCATGAGTGCGTCATCAATCACTACCGCAAACTGGTAGGCGAAAATGCCATCCGAGCGAGAGAGAATAAAATCACCGACGTTCTGTTGCACGTGCTGGCTGCGAGGGCCGCAAATATCATCGGTGAAGGTCACTGTGCGTGTATCATCAACGCGAAAACGCAACGAAGGACGGCGTCCGCATGCCTCGTTTTCAGTGCGTTCTTGCGTGGTCAGGAAGCGACACGTGCCTGGATAGCGTGGTCCCTCGTTCCCTTGGTGTGGCGCACTGGCAGCTTGTGCAATTTCGGCCCGGCTGCAATAGCACGGGTACACAAGCCCTTTTGCTTGTAGAAGGTGTAAATAGTGTTGATAGATAGCCGTTCGTTCACTTTGGGTGTAAGGAGCAAAAGGGCCGCCACAATCTGGCCCTTCGTCCCAATCAAGGCCAAGCCAGCGTAGATCAGCCAACATGCGCTTGCTCGCATCAGGGTGAATGCGCGGACGGTCCAGGTCTTCGATGCGCAGAATAAATTGTCCATCCATACAGCGATTAAATAACCAGGCAAGCAGGGCTGTGCGCAAATTGCCCAAATGGAGATCGCCTGTCGGGCTGGGTGCATAGCGACCGCGTATTATGGTGTTGGTGTTTTCAGACATCGTTCTGACCAGGGACAGGCTGTACCTGTCAAGCCTTTTGAGGTAGGATACACATCAAATTGAGCGAGCAGCTTGATAAGCGTACAGATTGGCAAGCCAACGACGTTGAGGTAGCAGCCATCAATGCGCTCTGTGGGCTGAAAGAGGGCGTGTTGAACGCCATAAGCTCCGGCTTTGTCGAACGGATCGCCAGTCGCGATATAAGCATCAATCTCTTCTTTACTATAATTGCGCATGAGAACGGGCGTGGTGCAGCTTTCACTGACGAGACGAACGCTGCCATCAATCTGCGCGCATACCACGACGCCTGTGACTACATAATGCCAGCGGCCACGTAGCGAGAGTAGCAGGGTGTGCGCATGTGCTTGGTCGCGTGGTTTGCCAAGCTCTTGACCATCGAGGATGACAGTGGTATCGGCTGCGATGACCAGGCGGTCTTGCGCGTCTGATAGTGTCAGTGCCATGACAGCTTTGTGGGCTGCCGTCCATACGCCTAATCCCTCAGCAGGCCCGGTATAATGCTGTTGGGCGGCATCTTCGTCTGTGGGAGAGATGCCGACGGTGAATGGCAGGCCGAGGGATGCGATAAGTTGCCGCCGCCGGGGTGAAGCGGAGGCAAGCAAGAATGGGAGGAGTGTGGTCATGATGCTGCATGCTCCAAAACTGCAATACATTCAATATGGGCTGTTTGCGGAAACATATCGAGTGGTTGGACCGACTGTAAGCGATAGGTTGCTGTGCCGTGACAAAGGATGTCAAGGTCGCGTGCCAGCGTTGACGGGTCACAGGAGACATAAACAATGCGTGCCACTGGGTGGCGTAGCAGTGTCTCTAGTACGTGTGGCTGACAACCAGCACGAGGTGGGTCGATGACAAAGCCATCAATCTGTGTGGAAAGCTCAGGTAACAGGTCTTCAACCTTCCCTTTAAGGATGGTGATATTAGGGGCATGACGGGTATTCCACTGGGCATCCTTGATGGCACTGGCCGATTCTTCAATAGCGATGACTTTTTCAACATAACGGGAGAGTAGGAGGGCGAACGTGCCAACGCCACAATAGGCATCGACTACTGTAAGTGGTTGTTTGGTGGTAATAGAGGCTTGTGTGCCTAATAGTCCCTCAAGCACCATCTGGGCCATTTTTTCCGCCTGGGCTGTATTTGTCTGGAAAAAAGAGCTGGGGCGAATACGAAATGTCTCATTGCCCAGTATTTCTTCCATTGTCTCGCTGCATAGCTCGATGCCGACTTCTGCAAGTTGTTGTGCTACCTCTGGTGGTTGTGTGGGTTGAATGAGCATTTGATGGGTCGCTGTGCCACAGCGGATCAGGACTTGGGGTTGTGGATTGGCACGCTGCTTTACGATAGAGAGGGCTTGATTAATCTGCTCATGTGCAATTGGGCACTCGATAAGCGGTAGCACGCGATGTGTGCCGCGTGCTGTTAGGCCGGCTTGTCCGTCGCGATTGACGGAGAAACGCATATGGTTGCGATAGTGCCAGGGTCGAGTACAGGCAATGGTAGGCTGTAGTGGTGGGTTCTCAAAGTGACCGGGCGTGTGTAGAAACTGACGGACGATCTCGTGTTTCCATAGCAGTTGAGCCTCATACTGCATATGCTGTAATTGGCAGCCGCCGCAGATTCCAAAGACAGGACAGGGCGTGGAGACGCGCAGTGGCGATGCTTGATGAAGCTCTGTGATCCAGACACGCGGCGGGCGTGTTTTCCAGCGACGACTGCGCCGACCGGGATGAGGCTTGCGCGGAGCTTCTACTGCAATCGTGACCTGTTCGCCGGGTAGACCCGCAGGCACGTGAAGGGTCTGGGCCTGCATCGTGCCTGCCTCGTCGGGCAAAAAAACCTCGGCCACCGCGTCACCCTCGCGTGTGAGTGGGCCGAGGGTGACTGTGTGGTAGGTAATCGTTTGTTCCTCTTGTTGTTTGATCATCATTTCTTTTGTTTGGGTTTGTTCTGGTTTGGCCCTTTGCTCTTCGGTCTGAGGGCTTTCCGCTGGGCTTTTACCTGGTTGAGTAATAAGCGGGCATCTTGCACAAGCTCAACATCGGCGTCGATCTCTTCTGCCATGTCCAGATATTCTTCTGCGTTGCGCAGGTTGCCGCTTTGAATTTCGGCAATGGCGAATGCTGCATAGAGTTCTGGTTCATCGGGGAAGAGGCTGAGACCATCTTCCAGAAGCTTACGCGCCTCGGCAGTTTTATTCTGCTCAATGTAGATCAGTGCTAGTTCAACGTAGGCATCCAGTGACTCTGGATCAGTTTCCAGGGCGCGTTGATAGCTTTGAATGGCCTCTTTGTTTTGTCCCAAGGCGCGTTGTGCATTGCCCAGGCTCGTCCAAGCTCCCGGCACACGCTCATCAAGTTGAATGGTTTGCAGAAAATGCCCAAGTGCCTCTTGCATGTTGTCTTGTATCTCAGCCAGTTTACCGAAACTATATTCCACTGCGGCTTGCTCGCTGGGGTTCGTTGCTCGCGTTTGAGCTTCTTTGAGAAGCGTTTGAGCTTCATCGAGGCGTTCTTCCTCGTCGATCAGTAAATCTGCTAGCATGGTATAAGCGGCGGGGTGATGGTCGGCCTCAATGGAAGCACGCAGTATTTTTTCGACAAGTTCAATAAAATGTTGCGCACGCTCTTCCTCATATTCGCTGGCCAGGCTTGCGAGTGCTGTCGCCAGTGTGCGTAAGGCCGGGCCACGTTTATCTGGGAAACGCTGAATAATGAGGTCCAGATATGCTGCTGCACGCTCCCATTCGTCCATTGTGGTCGCCTGTGCCACTGCTGTTTCATAAACCTGTACATCGTCCGGCGTCTTTTTAATAAGTGCATCGCTATAGTACATGGCACGTTGCGTAATCCAACCAATTTCCTGAACCTGACCGAGCAGATCCTCAAAGGAGAACTGTTCGTCCTCGACCTTTTGGATAATATCCTCGATTTTGCCTTCATCCTCGATATCTTCAATACCAAATTCTTGTGCTAGGGATTTGACGCTTTCGGCCAGCACATCCATCCGTTGATGCAAATCTTCGGTCGTTAGACGCTGTGCCGCTTTTCCCTCATCAAACATGTCTTGAATGTGCCACTCGCCTTCTTCTTCGACAAGGGTGAAGCGAGACCAGAACCAGTGGCGTCCAATTTCTTGATACACAACTGTTGCGATCGGAAGTTCCTTAAGGGTGCTGTTGAGTGATGCGTCAGTCATTTCAATCGACCAAAAGACTTCGAATGTATCTTCGGTGTTGCGTACAGGCGTGGCTTTGGGTAGAACAATGATATTGCTGTTGCTTGCATCTGTGTCGGTATCATCTTCTTCTGTAACGATATCGAAGCGCATATTGCTAGGCTGAGCTTCCTCTGCCCAGCTTTGGTGACGGATGATCCAGGCATCACGTGGTAGCCCTTGCCGAAGTGGGCTAGAGCTTGCAAGTAGGTCATAGGCTGCTGCGTAATCGTTCTCTGACCAGGCCTCTAGAAAAGCTTGCAGTGCAGTTTCTGCCAGGTCACTGCCTTCATCGATGAACATAGTATGTTCCTCTCTATCATCAACGGGGGTGGCCCCGTCGTCTATTCTTTTTTCAACTGGAGGCTTGCCACCGAGCCGCACTCCATGACGAGAGCCGCTACTTCTTTTTGCTCTTGTCTGAGATATATTGTCGCACAGTGACAACCATTTCGTCTTGTGGATCGAGTTCTTCGGCCCGTTCCAGTTCACGCTGGGCATTGCGGGCTTCACCTGTTTCATAGAGTACTGAGGCATACAAGGCGCGCAGATGGGCCGATTCCGGGTTGGCCTGGATGCCCTGCATGCCCATCAGGCGTGCCTGGACTTGCTCGTCGCGATTCATATAAATGGCGATCATCTCTGCATAAGGGCGAATATCGTTTGGCTCATTGTGGATAGCGCGGCGATAGCTTTCTTCCGCAGCATCAATCCGGCCCAGCAGGCGTTGTGTGAAACCGAGACTGAACCAGACCCCCGGATAGTTTGGATTGATATCGGCGACGCGCTCGAAATGTGGCAGTGCTGCTTGCACACGTTCCTGGCGCATGGCCAGATTGCCCAAGCCAGCCTCGATAGAAGCCTCTTCGTTGGGGGTGGTATCCATCATCTTGGCCTTGAGTAGCTCTTGTTCGGTGTCGTCGTTGCGTCCCTGGCTCAGGAGAAATTCGGCAAGCAGGATATGGCCAATCGCGCTATCATCGATAGCAATAGCTTCACGCAACGTGTTTTCAGCATGAGCCAGGAGCGCATCTTGCCGTTTACGCATCTCTGGTGCCGTGTAGTTATAGGCAAGTGTAGTGAGGGTTGCACCCAAACGTCTGAGCGTATCGCCTTTATGCTCACCGAAACGGTTTGCCATCCGTTCCAGATAGACGACAGTGCGTTCTGGGTTGCCGGTTGTTAGTGCGCGTGTATAAGCCTTTTCGTTGACGTTGATATCCAGAGGTAAACGTATGAGTAGCGCGTCATAATAATGGAGGAGTTGTGTGAGACGCCAGGAAAGTTCTTCCATGATGACATCAGGGTTGAGATCGCGTTGCTTGACGCGTGTTTCGATAACCTCTTCATATTCTTTGATGCGTTTTTGGAGTTCATCAATAGAAAGTCCCTGCACATTGGCGCCTTCATCCGTGATATTTTGAATGCGCCACCCTTGTGCTTCACGCACAACTGTATAATTTGTCCAAAACCAATGACGGCCTGTGTCCTTGTTAATCGCGGTTCCCATTGGCATCTCGCGGAGCGTGCCGTTGAGAAGCGTGTCACTCAGTTCTACTGACCACCCTATTTCAATCTCTTTGCGCACAGCCGCACGTGGGTTTATGCTTGATGGCGGCAGCCAGAGTGCACTTTGACGCTGTTCTCGTTCGTGGACAAACCCCAGTTCAAGCCGTGCTGGTTTCGCTTCTCGGAACCACGCTCGTCGTCGCTCTATCCACTCGTCGCGTTCTAATCCTTCGCGTATGCTACTATCGCGCGTCAGCAGGTCATAGGTCAGGCCATAATCGCCCAATGTCCAGCTACCAATGAAATTGATAATGACTTCTTGTTCTGCCAACTCGGGATGAATGAATGTATAGCCGCGATCATCTCCTAGCTCAGCTACTTGCCAAATGAGCTGGTTGAGCAGTGGCAAGCGATTGCGATACTCCTGCGCGGGTGTAGTTCCACGCCATTCATTGACAGAGAGTGCCTCTTCGAGCATGCGCTTGCCCTCGGCCAGGGTGCAGTCTATCGTATGGGCGTTGGTTATTTTGGTGCGCATATCATTGATGTGTTCATCGACGCGGCGTTTGCCGCCGGAGTCGACAAGAATATCCTTAATGCCGTCTTTCCAGAAATCGAGCAAGAAGATCAGTATACGTGCTTCGCTGTAATCGTAGCCCTGTTCCCAGCTAAGTAGCAGTTGTATCTCTCCCTCTTCGCGTGTTTGGGTGATGACCCCTTTCCAGAAACGCGGGGTGTTGCTGATAGCGATACGAACTGCGGATGCAGCCTCAATTGGTGCTGTCCATTGCGGCACGACCTTGCTGGCTTCTATGCGTAAGAGTGAGCGACGTGCCTCTTTCCGAATCTCTTTGCGTGAGCTAAATGCGTTGATGGCAGCAAGAACATCAGCTGCATCAGTCGTCAGCTCTTTTGCCAGAGCTTTTACTATGATGAATTGAGCAGTTTCGGAGAGCGTGTTGAGTGCTACCAGTGCGGCCTGTGCCTCATTGGGCGTCTTGCTGGTATGCAATGTCTTTGCAAGCAGCTGATAGTGAGTAAGTAGGTCTTGTATTTGAGCCTGCTCTTCGGCAGAAACAGTGATCTCGTTCTCTTTTTTGCGTGCCATTAGCTCGTTCTCCTCACGGCGACATGATTTTACTTGCACGCTGTCGATTGTACCACGTTGTACGAGAAGAGTCGAGAAGCTTGTCTCTGCTTTGTATTGTATGCGCTGGCGAACGCTGAGCTTTTTTTGTACTACTGTGTTGTGCGGATGGTGCGCCCAATTTCTCGTCGAAGCGAGCAATAGGCTAACGATAATTTTAGCCCCGGCTCTTTTGGGGATTGCGATTTTGAATATCACCATATCTGGGTTTGTTTGTCTAATGGGTTGTAAGTATAACCTGAAATAAGTATGCGGCCCGTCTATTATGGAGAATAGACGGGCCGCATACTTGTTAAGTGGATGTAAGCGCGCGCCTTTTTGACATTTCGCTGGAAACGTCTTAGTATCTGTGGTGGGCATATGTTTGTTAATGAGTATGTTATAGGCTGTCTAAAAGAAATTGTTAGGCATATAATAAGTCATGGCTATACAGACATACCTCTTTGAGATTGACTATAGAGCTTGAGAGCGAGACTTTACAATGAGTGATACACCAATATTGCCTGCGGCAACGAAAGCTCCGACTTGGAAAATCTGGCTCAAGACCAGTCGGCCTTTTTCATTGACCGCTGCAGTCAGCCCTGTGCTAGTGGGAAGCGCGCTTGCCGCTTATCAAGGGGTATTCCACCTAGACCTTTTTTTGATGACGCTCGTATCTTGTTTGTTTTTGCAGATTGGTACGAACTATTTTAATGAATACTTTGACTATCGTTATGGCCTGGATCACTCAGAATCGTTAGGTGCGAGTACTGTCATTTTTCGTCATGAGATGACTGCGGGCCAGGTCTTTGGTGGCGGCGTTTTTAGTTTTGCATTGGCGGCCTTGCTGGGTTTCTTGCTTGTGTTTCGCGTTGGGCCTGTCATCCTCCTGTTTGGCCTCGCTGCAGTGGCAATTGGCTACTTTTATAGCGCGAAACCATTCAAGTTTGCCAGTCGTGGCCTCGGTGATATCATGGTCTATACCGCGATGGGCTTTCTCATGACCTGGGGAGCGTACTACGTGCAGCTTCAACGTTGGTCATGGGCCGCATTTGCTGCTAGCGTGCCAGTGGGTTTTATCGTGACTGCTATTCTGAATATGAATAATGTACGCGATTATCAAGACGATCTTGCGGTCAATAAGAAGACATTGCCCGTGCGTTTTGGCGTGCGCTTTGGGCAATGGTTTCATACGTTTCTCTTGATGGGCAGCTATGTTGCGGTGACAATTTTTGCGCTCACTAGAATCTTGCCGTTGCTAAGTCTGGCTGTCTGGTTGACGTTTCCGCTAGCATTTATGAATGTGCGTTCGATCCTGACAGCCAGTGAGCGTAAGGCTTATATTATTGGTATCAAGCGCACGGCCACGCTACACTTGCAGTTTGGTGCTGTGCTGGCGTTGGCGATTGTACTGGCGATCTACATCAAATGATGCCTGGTCCAATAGTTGGCAATAATCACAGAACTTTTAGAAGCTCTATCGCTAGAGTTGACAAACAGGGGTGCTGGCTCTTACAATTAATTTCAATATTGCACAATTGTCAAGAAAAAGAGGGTAAGAAGTCAGGGTAATGTGTGATAAGGAAGGCTTTATGACACAAGAGAGTGATGACATTTATCTGCTTACAGAAGTTGCCAGTCTGTATTATGAGGAAAATTATACGCAAGAGCAGATTGCGAAGGTGATTGGCGTGTCGCGTTCTGGCATCTCACGTTTACTGACCCGTTCGCGTGAATTAGGGCTGGTTGATATTCATGTCCATCATCCGCTACGAAGTTCGACCCCTCTGCGCGAAGAGTTGATGCAGCAATTTGGTTTACAAGATGCTCAAGTGTTGTTGAGTGTCTCGCCTGATGAATCTTCGCTCAACCACGTGGGAGCATTGGGCGCACGTTATATTGATCGACGTATTCAGGAAAGTCAGGCTGTTGCTGGGCAAAGCCAGCCTATGCTGGCGAAGCCTATTCGGACGGTGGGGATCTCTTGGGGAACGTCGATGCTAGAGATGATGAAGGCGTTGCGCCCACGACGGCGTCTTCCCTTGAATATTGTGCAATTGATGGGGAGCGTTGATACATCATCTACACCCGACATCGATGGCCCTGAAATCGCCCGTCGTCTTGCAGATGCCTATGGGGGGCGTAGCTACTATCTACATGCTCCGCTTTTAGTTGCAGATAGGTTAGTGCATGATGGTCTGCTGAAAGAGCGTAGTTTGCGTCGCTCATTTCAGATGATGGAGCAGATGGATATGGCACTGGTGGGTATAGGGGGAGCGCGTCCAGAGGCATCAGGCCTGTTTCGTGCAGGCTATCTGGACGAGCAAGAATTGCAAGGCGTGCGTAGTCAGGGTGCTGTCGGCGATATTTGTGGCTATTACTTTGATATCGAGGGGCAATTGTGTGCGACCGAACTGTTGAGCCGCACGATTTCTGTCCCATTCGAGGCATTGCGGAAAGTGCCACTCGTGGTTGCTATTGCTGCTGGCGTGGCGAAAACAGAGGCTATTCTAGGCGCATTGCGCACCGGCATTGTGAAAATTCTCATTACTGATGAGTTATGCGCACGGGCCGTTCTTCAGCGGACGGCAAATCGCGAGTTTGTGGAAATGCCCGGCTAATGTGATCTGGGCTAGGAAGCGAGGGTTGCTATGTCGTTCACCTTGCGTGGGATTGCCGCTGCTCATGGAGTTGCTAGTGGTTCCTGTTTATTGTATGATCCTACCCCACCTGTAATTCCGCAGACGCATATCTTGCCGGATATGGTGCAGAGCGAGAAGGCGCGTTTGCAACACGCGCTGCTTGCTGCAAGGCAAGAGATTGTGCGGTTGCGTGATTTGGTGTATGAGCGGCTTGGCAAGGAAGAGGCCGCGATTTTTGACGCACATCTGCTGATTTTAGAGGACGAAGCCCTGCTCGATACTGCTCATCTGCGCATTGAAGAGGGCTTAATGAACGCAGAATGGGCCATTGCTGGTGCGACTGACGAATTTGCACAAATTCTCGCTGAATTAAGCGATAGCTATTTTCAGGCGCGTGCTGCTGATATTCATGATATCAGTTTGCGTGTGATTGCGCACTTACAAGGGCGTCCACTCGCGCAATTACACCATCTCACCGAACCGGTAATCATCGCCGCCCGTGACCTGCTCCCCTCTGATACGGCTGGTTTGAATCCTGCTTTTGTGCTAGGTTTGGTGACTGAGCAGGGTGGACCAACTTCACATACTGCTATTCTAGCGCGTCAAATGGGTATCCCCGCTGTTGTTGGTGCAACCAATCTTTTTCAGATACTGTATGATGCACATATATCCGATACACAAGTTGTGCAGATTGCGCTAAATGGCAATGACGGCAGTGTGGTTGTCGACCCTGATCGTGAAACGTTGGTTGAGTATGCCAATGCATTGCGCCGTTTCCAGCACCACCGTGAGCAACTACAAGTCTTGCGTACATTGCCTGCTGTCACACCCGATGGTATCCTTGTTGAGGTGGCCGCGAATATTGGCCGTTCACGCGATGCTGTGCCTGCTGTTGAGGCTGGAGCAAATGGGGTCGGACTCTTTCGTACAGAATTTCTCTTTCTGGATCGCTCAAATCCGCCGGATGAGGAAGAGCAATTAGCGGCCTATCGTGCAGTATTGGCTGCTTTTACAGGCAAAACCGTGATTGTACGCACATTAGACATTGGTGGTGATAAGAGTATCCCCTATTTGCAAATCCCCCAGGAGAGCAACCCCTTTTTAGGTTTGCGTGGCATTCGTCTCTGTCTCGCCGAGCCGTACCAGCATTTCTTCCGCACGCAGCTCCGTGCATTACTGCGCGCTGTCGAGCATAACACGGCTGCATTGTGGATCATGTTTCCGATGATTGATGATCTACGTGAGCTGCGGCGTGCTAAAGCCTTTTTGGCAGAGACAGAGGCGCAATTAGTGCAAGAAGCCGTCTTGCAGCATCCAGTTTTAGCCCAGGTGCGTGTCGGTATTATGGTCGAAACGCCTGCGGCGGCATTGCTAACCGATGTATTAGCGAAGGAGGCCGATTTTTTCAGTATTGGCACAAATGATCTGGCGCAATATACGCTGGCCAGTGATCGTATGAATGCCACACTGGCAGACCTGCACAAGCCATTTCACCCCGCTGTAATGCGCTCAATCGCGCACATTATTACGACTGCGCGTCAGCATGGGCGTTGGGTTGGCATGTGTGGCGAAATGGCAGGCGATCCCCATGCCAGCGTGTTTCTGCTCGGTTTGGGTATTAACGAATTGAGCATGGAGGTATCATCGCTGAATGAAGTAAAACAGGTGATTCGCCATACGACAATGGCTCAAGCCAAAAGCATTGTGCAGCGTGTCCTGGAGTCTGATACTGCCGAGAATATTGAGGAGATTTTGAACTGGTTCTCACAAAACCTGTCAATCGACTGATTGCTCAGGCAAAACAGGCCAAACAATCCATAGCGGTTGTCTGGCCTGTTTTGCTTTCTATACATATTAAGGCTATTCTCTCCGTCTTAGTGGGAGCTACGTGGTGGCCCCTGTTTGACACGCTTGCGCATACCTTCTATACCGCCTTGCGCTTCAGGTGTTTTCCAGACGGCCTCTAACCACCAACTTGCCCCTGCGGCGGCCCAACTCTGTACAATGTCAGCAGCTTTCTGTGGTTCATCACCAGGCGTTTCGTCTTCCATAATGATCTCGAATGGCGTATCTTGTGTGCGTTGCTCATGCACAAATTGCTTGATTGCTTGGATGTCGGCAGGAGTGAGATCAGCAAACGTCTTGTCGGCGTGCATTTTCATGGGCAGGATGCCGTCACAGCGTAACACGCGACGCATAGATTTCATGCGCGGCCATGCTCCCACAACCCAAATGGGCACACGAGGCGTCTGAACAGGCGTCGGCGTAAAGGTGACATGTTGGATATGATAGTGTTGGCCATCGTAACTGAAAGCTTGCCCGCTCCAGAGACCTGTGATAATATCCAAGCTCTCGTCCAGCAGTGCCGCACGCGTTTTGCGATCTGTCTCTTCGCCAACCTGCTCGAACCAGTTGTTCTCGTGTCCATCGCCAACTGCTCCTAAGCCGACAGGTAGAATAACGCGCCCATTGGAGAGATGATCGAGCGTGACCACTTCGCTCGCGACTTTCCAGGGGCGTCTCCGCGAGAGGGGTGTCAGCATTGTGCCAAAGCGGATGCGTTGCGTACTCATCGCTACTGCTGCCAGTGATACCCAGACATCAATGCCCCAGATCATATCCCAGACAAAGACGCCATCCCAACCTGCATCTTCCGTCTCTTTTGCAAGGCTGGCAAGCATGCGTGGGTCGAGACATGGCAATGTAACCCCAAATTGCATAATTCTTCTTCTTTCTGATCTCCTTGACACATGGTGTTTGTGTTGGTAGACGAGAGAACTATACCCATGGTTTGTTGACATCCTCTGTCATATTTCTGCTACAATACTGCACAGGCGAAACTGTTGGCAAAGGACGGGTAAGAAGCATTTATGCGTGCTGATCGACTTCTCTCTATCATGTTATTGTTGCAGGTGCATCGCCATATGACGGCGCGTGATCTGGCAAAACGCCTGGAAGTCTCGGAACGGACGATTTATCGCGATGTTGAGGCATTGAGCATGGCTGGTATCCCTATTACCGCAGAGCGTGGGATACATGGCGGTCTGAAGCTACTTGAAAGCTATAGGACGAACCTGACGGGTCTGAATCAGGCAGAGATACAGGCCCTTTTTCTGACACAACCAACGCAATTATTGAACGATCTGGGTTTGCGTCAAGCCTCAGAGGCTGCATTGATCAAACTCTTTGCTGCGTTGCCCGCGCTCTCGCGCCGCGACGCTGAGTACATCCGTCAGCGCATTCACATCGACGCGGCTGGCTGGTTTGAGAGCGAGGAACATGCAGTGATGCTGCCGATCTTGCAAGACGCGCTTTGGCAAGAGCGAAAACTGCTTGTGACCTATCAGCGCAGTGATAGCAGTGTTGTTGAACGCCAGCTTAGCCCATTGGGATTGGTGGCCAAAGGGCGCGTATGGTATCTGGTTGCTGCTTCCGAAGGCTCTACCCGTACCTATCGCGTGGCGCGTATCGTAGCGGCCCAGATTATTGATGAAGTATGTGAGCGTCCACCAGAGTTTGACTTGATTGCCTATTGGCAGCAATCGATGATGGACTTCAAAGGCAATCTGCCGCGCTATCCTGTACGAGCGCGTGTCTGTTCCGAAGCTCTTCCATGGCTTCAAGAATCCAAGAAATTCGTCTGTGTTGAGGCTGAAGAGGCTGATGGGTGGATACTATGCTCTCTCATGTTTGAGATCGAACGAGATGCATGCGTGTATGTCCTCGGTATGGGGGCGCAAATAGAGATATTGGAACCGCCATCTCTGCGTGCGCTTATTCGCCAACATGCTGAAAGTATGGTCGCGCTCTATGCACGTGAACCGCACATCTCTATGCACGAAATGCCTCAATAACCTGTGGGGACCGATTCATCCAAAATGTGCTGCATTGAATCGGTCCCTCGGCGTCTTACTCGGCGAAGTTATTTTGTATCAGATTGACCAGCGCGGTAACTGCTTCCTGCTCATCTTCTCCGTTTGCTTTGATTTCAATCTCCGCATCCTTGTGGATTGCCATCGTCAAGATCAGCACCAAGCTCTTCGCGCTGACTGCTTTGCCTTTACTGGCAATGGTAATTGTGCTTTTGAATTGCTTGGCGAGATTGACAAATTGCGTGGCTGGACGGGCATGGAGACCAGCCTCGTGTCGAACAACCGTCGTTGCTTGTTGCATATGTCCACTCCTTATAAAACATGATTGGTGCTACAGTAATAGATATGGCTCTTCCAAGAGTGCCTTGAGTCGCTGGAGGAAGCGGCTTCCGCCTGCACCATCGAGCGTGCGGTGATCGGCTGAAAGAGAGATCTTCATGATGGGACGAATCTCTAGCCGTTCACCCTGTGCATCTTCGATGACGACGCCACGCTTGCTCACTTTGCCTGTGGCGAGAATAGCACTTTGACCGGGGGCAATGATGGCATGGAAGGTATCAATCCCAAACATACCGAGGTTAGAGATGGTAAAGGTTGCTCCAGCCATATCTTCTGGTTTGAGCGTTCCCTGACGCGCGGCTTGCACGAGTTCGCGCAATGAGCGCGCAATTTCGGGAATGCTTTTCTGATGCGCGTTACGGACAACCGGCGTGAGCAATGCCTGTCCCGTCTCGACAGCAACCCCAATATGCGCTGCGTGCCAGCGTCGAATAGCATCCTTGCCTTGCAGTGCACCAGCGTCAAGTACGGCATTGACTTCAGGGTGCTGCATCAGGGCTGCTGCGGTGGCGCGTATAATGATCGCTGTCAGCGAGGGAGCGGGTTCGCCCTGTTCTTTTAACGCGCGTCCAATACGCTCGCGGCAGCGTTCTGCCTCGCTCATATCAATTTCTGTATCCAGATAGATATGCGGCGCGCTTGTGATGCTCTGCTGCATCCGTTGCCCGATCAAGCGGCGTATTGGAGAAAGCGGGATAAGTTCGTATTCTGCTGTAGTGGTCATAGGAGCAGTAGGTGCGACGACGCTACTGATGGTTGGCTCTACGGGCGACGCATTATCTACTGTTTGTGGCAGTTGTTGTGTGCTTGCGAGATGGGCCTCGACATCGGCGCGTGTGACCTTCTCGCCTGCCTTGCGTTCCGCCAACATAGAGAGGTCAATCTGGTGCGCGCTTGCCATCTTCTGCGCAACGGGCGTGGCACGGACGGGTTTCGCACCATTTTGTTGTTTTTGCTGTAAAAACGTGGTGATATCGGCCTTATCGAGAGGAGGCGTCGCGCCTGCTGCGACGACTTCGTATAAAGCTATACCATGGAGCGTGGCCTCACGTTTGGCAGAAGGTGTACTGGCGACAGGGCCATCGTAGGAAGGCGGACGAGATAAAGCGGTTCCTACGGTTAGTGCAGAGGGAGATTGTGCAGCGTCGTTTCCCACGAGGGTATCGCTGAGCATTGCCAGAGGGGCACCCACTGGCAGTGTCTCGCCGTCCTGAGCGAGGATGCGCGCGAGATAGCCATCATAGGGAGCTTCTACCTCGATATTGACCTTGTCGGTCATGACCTCAAGTATCGGCTCGCCTTTCTCGATGCGCTCACCTTCATGCAAGAGCCATTGCAGGACCGTGCCTTCGGTCATCGTCATGCCGAGTTTGGGCATTGTCAATGTTTTTTCCATTGCTATCTGGCTCCCATTTATGCTGGCTTATGCTGTAACAGGCGGCGTGCCGCTTGATAGATATCTTCTTCCTGAGGAGTGGCGGCCCTCTCTAGCACTGGATTGTAGGGAATCGGCACGTCAGCACCGCCGAGGCGCATGATCGGGGCATCGAGATAGTAAAAAGCTTCGCTCGCAGCGATGCGGGCCGCAATCTCACCACCAAAGCCGCCGCTCTGGACAGCCTCATGAACGATCAGCACGTGCCCAGTTTTACGGGCCGAGGTGACCAGTGTTTGCTCGTCAAGCGGACGAATGGTGCGTGGATCAATCACTTCGGCCTCAATTCCTTCTTGCGCGAGACGGCTCGCCACTGCCAGCGCGCGCGGAACCATGATCGAAAGCGCAATGATGGTTAGGTCTTTGCCTGGACGTTTGATGTCGGCCTGTCCCAATGGCAAGACCCATTCACCTGTGGGAACCATGCCCTTCTCTTTATATAAGACCTTGTGTTCGAGGAAGATGACTGGATTAGGGTCGCGAATAGCAGCTGTCAGCAGACCTTTGGCATCGGCGGGTGTCGAGGGTAGCACAACTTTGAGGCCGGGCACATGCGCGAACCATGCCTCAAGGCTTTGTGAGTGCTGAGCAGCCGCGCCCGTGCCAGAGCCGAGTGGAGCGCGAAAAACAACGGGAACTTCTGCTTTGCCGCCAAACATGAAGCGAATCTTTGCACCCTGATTGACGATCTGGTCCATTGCGATTGCCATAAAGTCACTAAACTGAAACTCGGCAACGGGTCGCATACCTACCAGAGCGGCCCCAATGGCGCAACCCCCAATAGCGGCTTCTGAGATAGGCGTGTCACGAACACGCTCCTCGCCAAACTCTTCGACGAGACCGCGTGTTACACCAAAGGCTCCGCCGTAGATGCCGATATCCTCACCCATCAGAAAAACACGCGGATCTCGTAGCATCTCTTCGCGTAAGGCGGCGCGCACCGCTTCCGCATACGTCATCTCTTGCAATACAGGCGGTGTGTTAATCAACTCGTTTTGAGGTGCTGAGATGGGAGGGAATTGAGAGATGCTCATGCGTATACTCCTTCTAGCAGCGTTGCTGGGTCGGGATTAGGACTATTGATTGCAAACTGGTAAGAATCTTCGATAGCCTGTATTGCCTCTTGCTCGCTCTGTTTGATTTCCTGTTCGTTCATGATGCTACGTTCGAGCAAAATTCCAATAAGACGCTGAATGGGGTCGCGTTTTTGCCATTCGCGAATCTCGTCGCGCGTGCGATAGCGGTTCTGGTCGCTTTTTGAATGACCTTTATAGCGATAGGTTAGGGACTCGATGAGCGTTGGACCCTCACCCGCTCGCGCTCGCTGTGCCGCGCTGTAGACTGCATCGTAGACCGCAAAGACATCGTTGCCGTCTACGCGCACACCAGGGATGCCATAGGCAGTGGCGCGTTGCGCAATCGTTTCGTTGCGCATGGAACGCTTAGTGGACATGGACATGCCATATTGGTTATTCTCACAAAGATAGATTACGGGTAAATCCCAGATCGCCGCCATGTTGATTGACTCGTGGAATGTGCCCTCGTTGGCGGCTCCATCACCGAAGAAGCAAAGGCAGATACCATCAGATTTCTGAAGTTTGATGCTCAAGCCGACGCCTGTTGCGACTGGAATGCCGCCACCTACCACACCATTGGCCCCCACATTGCCCGTCTTGACATCGGCAATATGCATCGAGCCGCCCCGTCCCCGGCAATAGCCGGTCTCTTTGCCGAGCAGTTCGGCAACCATCAAATCTAGATCGGCTCCTTTGGCGATACAATGCCCGTGCCCGCGATGCGTGCTGGTGATATAGTCGTCCTCGCGCAGGGCAACTAGCGCACCTGTCGCCGTGCCTTCTTCGCCAATCGAGAGGTGCGTTGTGCCATGGACTTCGCCACGCATAAATAACTCGTCAACTTTTTCTTCAAAGACGCGAATGCGATACATCGTTGCTAAAATCGAGCGTAGTTGCTCTGCTGAAAGCTCTGGTGCTTGTTCAGACATAAGTCGTTGCTCCCATTGCATGCTACAGTGAATGTTCGCGCTAGCAATGCACAAGTGTTCATACTTGCACATATATTCACTTTAGCATGCAATGGGTCGAGATGTCAAGGGAATTGCTTGCTTTTTCGGACAGAGTTTTGGAAAGAAACGCAATTATTTTGCTACCTTGCCCAAACATGGTAGAATAGTCAAACAACGAGAGAGAAGTAAAGCGAAAGCAGAAGTGTATGTCTTTTAACAAGGATGAATTTCGCGCGTATCTCCTGAAAGAGTATCACCAACCGTTCACTGGTTGGGATTTTTCCTACATAGACGGCAGATATGAGATGGTCCATGCTCCTGATACCTGGGATTTTCAGGGCTATCTGCGCTCTAGACTACTGCATGTGCAGACCATGCTTGATATCGATACTGGTGGAGGCGAATGGCTTGCCAACTTGCAACCACTGCCCGCGCGTACCTATGCAACTGAGTCATATCCTCCTAATGTGCCTGTTGCGCGCCAACACCTTGAGCCGTTGGGCGTTACAGTCTGCGCTCTCGATGAACGTGAGAAGGATCATATGCCTTTTGCCGATGAGCAATTTGATCTTATTATGTGTCGGCATGGTCATTATGTGCCACAGGAATTGTGGCGTATCCTGAAGCCCGGACAGCAGTTTGTCACGCAACAAGTTGGTGGCGAGGTGAATAAAGAACTACATACCATGCTAGATGCGCCTCCATATCAATACGCGAATTGGACACTGCCACGTGCCGTCAGCGAATTACAGTTGGCTGGTTTCCAAATCCTCGACCAGCGCGAAGCCTTTCTCCTATCGCATTTTAACGATATTGGTGCGCTTGTGTATTATCTCAAATGTATTTCCTGGCAAATTCCCGACTTCTCTGTCGAGAAATATTTCGATAAACTGCTAGAGCTGCATCAACAGATTCAAGAGAAGGGCGCGCTCGATACGCACTTCCACCAATTTTTTATCGTGGCGCAAAAGCCTTGATGTTCTTAGACTGTGCCGCTCAGCTGGTAGATATGAGTGCGTCCCTCTCTGCGTATGCTGCTAAGCTTCTCCCACAGCTTCTTGTGTCAGAGCTTTCTGTCCATAATGGTTGACCCAGAAATCGTGGAGTTTGATGACTTCGTCAGCGGGTAGCTCGACTGGTGTGCCGAGTTGACGCGCAATGGTGTAGACTTTTGCGCTGTCTTCCAGGGCGTGCGCGATTGAGAAGGTCAGTGGGAGAGTAACACCTACGAGCATTGCGCCGTGATTGCCCCAGATGATAGCGGAGTGATGGCCAAGCGTGTTCGCGACCAGTTCCGCAAATGCTGGAGTACCGGACATCTGATAGGGGGCAATGGGTACTTCATCACCCAGACAGAGGGCCGACTCGGCCAGAATCATGGGAAAGCGTTGATAAACGACGCCGAAGGCACTGGCGTAAGGCGAATGGGTGTGCATGACGCAATTGATATCGCGCCGGCGTTGCAAGACTAGCGTGTGAAGAGGTGTTTCAAGGGATGGTAGCCATTTGCCCTCCACAACTTGTGCCTGCTCGTCTACCACCACAATATCCTCGGCTGTGAGGAGTTGATAATCCGCGCCGCTTGGCGTAATACAGATCAGTCCGCTCTTGGGGTCACGTGCGCTCAGGTTGCCTTGCGTGGCATGTACGAGCTGACTCTCATACATTTTTCTGGCGAAGCGCACTACTTCAGTGCGCAATTCAGGTAAAAGCATCGATTGCTCCTTCCGCTTAGACAAGATGGCGAGTATCGTTTAGGTGAATAAGCTGTGTTTTTTCTCCTACGATGCGCATTTCGGTGATGCTGGCGGTTTGTGCCTCCAACGCGCGGCTACTTGCCAATCCCATGTCGAGCATGTGTCCGACAAGCAGGCGGATCAGCGTGCGATGGGCCACGATCAAGATTGTCTGACCTTCGTGATAAGCAAGCAATTCGCGCAGGCAGCGCGTACCACGCAGGATGACTTCTTGTTGTGTTTCGCCGTCGGGACAGAAGGTGAGCCAGGAACCTGTTTCCCAGAGTGCCATTTCGGAGGTATATTCTTTCTGTAAATCTGTTTTCAGATGGCCTTCCCACGCGCCAAAATGCATTTCACGCAGCTCCTCACGTTGTCGTAGCTCCAAACCTAATGTGGCGGCGATAGGCGTGGCGGTTTGCAGTGCGCGCAACTGTGGACTACAGTAGAGAGCATCGATTTGTTCAGTGCGTAAGCGTTCGGCTAAACGGCGTGCCTGCTCGTGGCCCACGTCGGTGAGTGGGACTTCGAGCGACCCGCTAAAAACCCCATCTAGGCTGGCTTGTGTTTGCCCATGCCGGGCAAGGAGCAAGCGTGTTATCATGGGTGGATTGTTGTGCATATGATTTTATATTCCTTTTTGCGCTGTTGTAGATAGAGAGCTTTGTGTGATAAGCTCTGCTAAATGTACCGCAATGAGTACAACAAGGCTAGTAAGTACATCATACGCTAGCTAGGTGAGCAATGCCATATCTTGCAAAATTGTGAGCTGTGAGACAATATCATACTATGCAGGTTGTTATAAAGAGAGCTATCTTTCTCTCTTATCCCTGAAGAGAGAGATTGGCGTCTCCTCTCGATGGGTGTAAAAAAGGTTGTCGCGGTATCTGCGTGGCTCTGTATTGCCCTTGACAATCTGTAATTGACTGGGTATACTTGCACAAAGTACCAAATTCGCACAAAGGTGAAGATGTGGGAAGAAAACAACGTACAACGAAGCGTGTCGTAGCTGTTGTGTTGGGTGCTGGTCAGGGGACGCGCATGGGGCGTCCGATCAATAAAATATTTTTGCCGATCAACGGAAAAGCGGTCATTGTGTATGCAATCGAGACGTTTGAGCGTTGTGAGGACGTTGATGAAATTCTGCTCGTTGCTGCGAGTGGTGAGGTAGAGCAGTTGACGAAACTGGCTTACCATGCGCAGTGTGCGAAAGTGCGCCGTGTTGTGTCGGGAGGAGCGACCCGCCATGCTTCAGAGCAATGTGCATTGGAAGCATTACGGGCTGAGATTGATGCTGGTGAAGTTGATGTTGTCCTCATTCACGATGGAGCGCGCCCATTTGTCCCCTGTGAAAAAGTTGAAATGCTGATCCAGAAAGCCCGCGAATGTGGTGGGGCTATTCTCGCAGTTCCTTTGCAAGAAGAGGAGCATCTGGTGCAAGTGGACGGAGAGCAGGGCCTACAGAAAAATTTTGAAGGCACGACGATCTGGCGGGCACAGACTCCACAAGCATTTCGCGCATCCTTGTTACTCCGGGCATACGATCTGGCGGAGCGCGATCAGTTTTATGGAACCGATACGGCTGCATCTGTTGAGCGTATTGGTGGCCCTGTTGCCATTGTGGAGAGCGATAACACCAATTTGAAAATTACCACGGCCCATGATCTGCTCCATGCAGAGAAATTGAGCCGCCATCGACGCTTTTAGGCATGCAAGCGAAATGTGAAAACGTGGTGGGTTGGGTCTGGCTTAAGTAAGGATTCTAGTGACCATGATTGCCTGATAGACAACGAACTGTCTATCGCGATATCAAGTGAAGGGCATTGAGGTTATGATGGCATGTCAGACGGAACTCAATTGTTTGCACTGTGGGAGTATGACGACCCATACCGTTTTGTATGCGTCGATCTATATTAAGCAGATTGCCTGCAATCGTTGCGCTCACTCAATTGAGAAGCCGCCGTTGGTACTCATGTGGCAATATTGCCGTGACCTTCCCTGGCGTGCATTCGCGCTTACGCGGCGTTTGAAAGGCGAGGCTCTGTCTCATCCTATTTTGTTTGCCTCTAGCCTACCGAAACGCATGGTATATAAACCGATAGAGCTATCCCGTGAACTCGTAGAGGTGTGTCTGTAGCCTTGCTCTATGCGACAGGCACAAGCGGTATAATGGTGTACCTTGCCACCTGGAGGTGTCTATGAACATTGTTGAACAGTTTGCACTGGTAGCACTTGCGGCTTGGCTGATCCAATTGGGCCTGGCATATCGACAGGCACGTGTATTTTATCGCCGCATCAGCAGCCTGCGTAAATTGGGTCGTTGCGCCACTGGTCTTGCCGGTGGACGGTATCGTGGGCGTGTCTATGTCGCGCTCGTTGTTCATCCACTGACTCGTCTTGTCATCAAAGCTGAAAAACTCAGTGGGTTGACCGTCTTTGCTACCTTAAAGCCTGTCACCCAATTGGAAGGCCACACTCTTGATGAATTGCTTGATCCACAAACTACTATTGAGGGCGTACCACCTCGTGTCTTAGAATCGGCGCGCTCTGCCGCTGAGGCTATTCAAAAGTCGTTGGACAAAGCGACCATTGCTCAGGTGACTGCGACCGCTTGATGTAGAACGTCCCATTATTTATGTCTAACAAATTTTTCCTATTTGGCTAGAAGATCAGGTAGTACAAGCATTACCTGTTAGGAGGTCGTGTGTTCAATTTGATAGGTCATCCAGACAATAAAGGCCCGCCATTGCGGCGTGCGGCAATAGGAAGAAAGCCGCATCTGTGACTTATCCCATGATGACATTTTATCTTGTTTGCCCTGACATTCTGCTCCATGTATTGTGAGCGGGTATTACACACGGAGGTGACTCTCGTGAACATTTTACAGTTTTTTGTTGCTGTTGCCACTGGTTTCATTGGCATGTTCCAGAAGGGTGGCGCACAGTTTGTTGGCCTCGTGACTGGGATCGTTCCTCTCTTGATCGTTCTGATGACAGCCGTAAACGCTCTGGTGCGTTTTATTGGACCAGAACGTATCGACAAGGTGGCAATGGCGAGTAGCAACAATATCTTCTTGCGCTATCTTGTGCTGCCCTTCCTGGCGGTCTTCTTCCTTACCAACCCAATGGCCTATACGATGGGTCGTTTCCTGCCGGAGAAACAGAAACCCGCGTTTTATGACTCGGCGGTCTCCTTTGTTCACCCTATTCTGGGCTTGTTCCCGCATGCCAATCCTGGTGAAATCTTCGTCTGGGCTGGTATCGCCACTGGTATCACCACGCTTCATCTCAATGTAGGTGATCTGGCTGTTCGTTACTTCTTTGTTGGTCTGATTGTCATTTTCATGCGTGGACTGGTGACTGAGCGCATCACTGCTGTGATGTGGGCGCGTCGTCCGGTTGCCGAGACCAGCGAGGAAGCGGAAGCGGAAGCGGAAGCAAAAATTGATGTGTCAGGTATTGAAGCAGGCGGCGCAGCCTTAGCAGCCGGTGAGGAGGCATAAGATGCAGACAGTAACACGTGTTCTTGAGGTTGTAGGACGCAGCGTTGGTAATGTCGTTGGTATTCTCTATCAGTCTGGCCGTGACACGATTGATCAGGTTATTCGCAACGTTCTCCCGTTTATGGCATTCATCAGTATGCTGATCGGCATCATTCTTTACACAGGAATTGGCTCGATCATTGCACATACGCTGTCGCCATTGGCCTCGAATATCTTTGGTCTGTTGCTGATCTCGATCATCTGTGCCATTCCAGTACTCTCACCGCTGCTTGGGCCTGGAGCGGTGATCGCGCAAATTGTGGGAACGTTGCTGGGCGTGGAGATTGGCCTGGGCCATATTCCGGCACAATATGCCTTGCCAGCACTCTTTGCGATCAATCCGCAGGTTGGCTGTGACTTCATTCCGGTTGGTCTGGCATTAGGTGAAGCGGAGCCAGAGACGACCGAAATTGGTGTGCCTGCCGTACTGATGTCGCGTCTCATCACAGGCCCCGTCGCGGTAGTGATTGCCTACGTTGCCAGTATTGGCATGTATGTTGGTCACTAGGCGATAGTGTCCACTGAGACATGCTGTGTGTGGATGTGATAGAACATAGGAGTTCATGGTTGTTCCTGTTACATCCACATCAAAAGTGTCGAAAGTGCGCCCAACGACACTCTCGTGTCTACTGCTATGCGGTCAGGGCGCGAAAGAAGGAGATGCATATGGCATATCGAGCGGTAAAAATTGCTAAAGGGCGTGGCGGATGGGGGGGTCCACTGATTGTGAGGCCGCAAGCTGGCAAAGACCTGATCTACTGTGTCACGGGCGGTGGCATTCATCCTGTCGCGCAACGTATTGCCGACCTCTCTGGTGGCAAAGTGTTTGATGGCTTCCGTTCATCGGCTCCAGAGAAACAGATTGCCTGTGTGGTGATTGACTGCGGTGGCACAGCGCGTATCGGTGTGTACCCGATGAAGAAGATCCTGACGATTGATGTCAAGCCCAGTTCTCCTTCGGGACCGCTGATGAACTTTATCAATGAGAAGAATTTTGTCTCTGGGGTCAAGCTCGAAGATATTACTGTCATCGAATAGTGTGGTTGGGCCGGTAGAGTGTATTGGCTTTTCGCTATGCGCTCTCTGGCTCGCCTATATACCAGAAAGCAAGGAGAAAACGTGCTGGCTCATCCTGAACCAAATACATCGGGGGCTGGACAAGGTCGCCATGTTATAAAATATCGTGCTGTTATTCACGAAATAGGGCCGATGGTCGCCGAGTTCCTGCCTCACGGTATCTTAATTTTCTTTGGTGAGATGGCTCCTGCTGAACTGCGCGAAGTTTCGCTCATTCATAATGGAACGCGTCTGGAGTCGCCAATTGTGGCAGGAGATGTGCTTGCATTTAGCGCGCTCACAGGCGCGGTGCAGGAGCAAGGGAAGCAGATGCAGTATCGCGTGACAGCGGTAGGCGAGATGGCGAACGCGAATCTGGCGGAGTTAGGACATCTTGTGGTGCATTTTGATGGAGCCACGACACCTAACCTGCCTGGCACGATCTCGGTTGAGCCATCGCTGAGTGAACTTCCCGAGGTGGGAACGACCTTCGAGCTTTTTGGGTTGGAGAACAACGAACTATGAACTTAGCAGCAGCACTCGAACAACGTCAGCAAGAAGGTCACCCGATTCAAGTCGGATTGGTCGGTGTTGGGCAAATGGGCGCAGGCCTGATTGCCCAGGTGGAACAGATGCAGGGTATGGATGTTGTTGCCGCAGCCGATATTGATGTGCCGCGCGCGGTCGCAGCCTTCCGTGCTAGCGGTGTCGCAGAAGATGATATCGTCGTTCTGGGAGCTGAATCTTCAGCCCTGCTTGCGGGCCAGGCGGTGGCGGCTGGCAAGCGGGTTGTGACGCGTAACGCAACGTTAGTTCCCGAAATTGCATCCCTTGATGCTGTTGTTGAGGCAACAGGACTCCCGTCAATTGGTGCTCTCATTGCCTTTCGCACGATTCTAGCGCGCAAGCATATCATTATGCTAAACGTTGAAACAGATGTCACGGTTGGATATCTGCTCAAACGCATGGCCGATTCTGCACATGTGATTTATACAACTTCTGCGGGTGACGAGCCGGGCGCAATTTTGGAGTTATACGATTTCGCGAAGACGCTAGGTTTTGAAGTTGTAGCCGCTGGCAAAGGCAAGAATAACCCGCTCGATCGTAGTGCTACACCGCAGCAACTCCTAGAGCAGGCGCGTCGCCAGGAGATGAGTCCTAAGATGCTGGCCTCGTTTGTGGATGGCACAAAGACAATGGTCGAGATGACGGCAGTCGCGAATGCAACCGGCCTGGTTCCCGATATCAGCGGAATGCATGGCCCGCATGCCACGCCCGATACGCTGGCACAGATTTTCTGTCCACGCGAGGACGGCGGTGTGTTGCAGCAACGTGGTGTAGTTGACTATGCTCTTGGCAATATCGCCCCTGGCGTGTTTTTGATCTTTACAACAACGCAGCAGAAAATAATCAAAGACCTGCAATACCTGCATTTGGGACAGGGACCGTACTGGGCATTGTATCGTCCTTACCATTTGGCAAATATTGAGACGCCGCGCTCGGTGGCTCTGGCGGCTCTCTATCAGCAGACGACTCTGGCTCCCAAGGGACCACCTGTAGCAGAGACGACAACGGTTGCCAAACGTGACCTGGCAGTGGGCGAGGTGTTGGATGGTTTAGGTGGTACAATGGTCCATGGCAACATCGAGCGCATAGAGCCTGCCAGGGCAGGTAAAATGTTGCCGCTGGGCCTTTCGGAACATGCCCGTATGTTGCGTCCGGTACAACGTGGGCAAACTGTGACCTACGATGATGTTGAGTTAGATGAGCAGTCGTTTATCGTGCATGCGCGGCGTATGCAAGACTTGCTCGTTCTAGAAGGTGTGCAATGAGTTGGTTTGATGAAGCGGTAGCGCGGCGACTACGCGAACAGCGTCAGCGTGCTGCCGCCTCATCGTCCCCTCTAAACAGCGCAGGCGACGTACTGGAACCGTTAGGGCGGCAGCGGCAAGAGGTCGAGCTGTGTGACCCACTTATTCAACGCTTGTTAGGCGAATATGGCGAACATGCCTACGGGAAAAGTGTCTTTCAGAAGCGTTTTTTGATACGCTTGGAGCGACCTGGTAAAAATGCTCAGCGAGCCTGGAATTGGCACTGGCATCTCTATAGCTTGCTAAGTGGCAAGGAGAGTCTCGAACTACATCCGACCTTTGCTGCTGATGGCCTAATTGTGGGTTTTACACTGATCAGCGGGCGTAAGCGCGTCGAAATCGTCGGTATAGATGAGGCCGCGATACAGGAAGGGCTGGTCTCGCTATACTTGCAGTAAGAAGCACTTGTATGGGTAGTTCAGTATAGCGGAGAGGCGAACCGATTTAGATTTGATGCTCAAAGGCGTAGCGTGTGGCAGAGGCGCGGGTCGTGACGTGAATTTTGCGATAAATCGAAGTCACATGCGTGTTGACGGTGCGCACGCTGATAATGAGATGTTCAGCGATTTGCGCATCGGAGTTGCCTTGAGCTAGCAGGCGCAAGACTTCCACTTCACGCGCACTCAGGCTATCGGGATAGGCATTTGCCTTCAGCATGCTATTTTTAGAGGGATCGGCTTTTTGTGCAGAGAGGGTCTCTTTAGGAAGCTCGGCATCGCGTGCAGCTAACGCTTCATCAGGAGACAGGGCGCGTCCTTCGGCCCAGAGTATAGCGAAAATGTGTTCTCCAAAGTAGGTCCGTAATGTAGTGATTTCGCGTTGATATGACGCATACTCGAATGGAGCCATCGGATAGGAGATGATTTCGCGTAATTTTTCTACTGCCCCCCATAGATGAACTGCCCAGGCTCTTTGTTCCTGGGCAGCAGCAAGCTCTGCCATCACTTGTAAAGAGAGCATAGTTATCTGTGTATCTTCTAGCTCACGCCCAATTGCGATACTCTCTGTGAGGAAGGTTTGTGCGCTGTTATAGTCACCTTGCGCAATAGCAACTCTTGCCAGCATAGGTAACCGTATCCCCACGTCCATCCGCCCTCCGCTTTTTCTGCAGAAAGATATTCCCTTGCTCAGCAGTGAATAGGCGATTTCCAGGTCTCCGTGGGCAAAAGCTAGAACCCCTAGCATACATCGTCCTTCCGCCACGAGGTACTTATCGCCGCTCTCTTTCGCAAGGGTAATGCACTCGTTGAGCAGTGCCTGTATCTCTGCCACGGGCGTTTGTTCGCGTGATATATAGAGGAGTATACTGAGTTGAAATATCTGATTTGCAGTATCGTGAAATGCTTCTATTGCCCGAAAGAGAGCTAAAGCTTCTGATTGTAGGTGATATGCTTGTTCGTAGTTGCCCTGGTATTGTGCCAGTTGACTCATATTGCTCAGGGAAGAAGCGATTCCTTGCTGAGCGTTTAATGTGCGAAAAAGAGTCAGAGCTTCTTCGTAGAGTGCTTGTGCTCTGGGCAGGTTGCCTTTCTGTTGTGCGAGCCAGCCAAGACTACGTAGACAATCTGCATATCTCTGCATATCACCTTGTTCTTTGCATTGTGCGAGGCTTTGCTCGAATAAGGTATTGGCACGGCTCTGGTTTCCCAATAAGCCAAGCAGGGTTGCAGCCGTAATGAGTGATTGTGTGCGTATCTCAGGGGCTACTCCATCACTTTTTGCTAACGCACGCTCCATCAGGGACCATCCCTCGGAAAGAAAGCCTCGCATCTTCCAAAAAGGCTCTAATAGGATACAGAGCCGCAGTGCCATTTCGATGCGCTGTACATTGTTTGCCTCGTTGTCATTTTCTAACATCCAAGTCATCGCGGCTCGTACATTCTCATAATCGCGTGCGAGTAGTTTTGTCCCTTGTGCTTGCTTGACCGCTTCTTCAGCAAACTGCAAGCAAAAAGTTGCGTGTGCCCGACGAACAGCCTCCAGTTCTCCCCTCTCTTGCAGAAGTTCGCACCCATACTCACGCACGGTTTCCAGCATACCCAGGCGTGGTTCCTCGTCAGTATCCTCTTCTTGGCTGGGTGGTTGTAAGAGACTCTTATTGACGAGGGAATCTACACCTTTGAGGACATTTTCCACCTGTATGCCATCATGTTCATGCAGAGCCATACAAATTGCTTCCACCGCTTGTAAGGTGAAACCGCCCACAAAGACCGTGCATAGGCGAAATAGGAGCTGCTCCCAGCGATCTAGCAGGTCGTAGCTCCACTGGATGGTTCTGCGGATCGTTTGTTGGCGAGAAGGGAGGTCGCTTGTCCCGTGTGTTAAAACATTGAGAGGACGCTCCAGCCGTTTGAGCAGGGCATGGGGCGGTAGTAATTTAATGCGTGTTGCCGCTAGTTCGAGTGCCAGAGGCAGACCATCCAGGCGGTTACAGATGGCGACGACGGCCGGCGTATTGCTCATTGTGAGTCGGAAGGATGGCTGGACAGCTCTAGCGCGTTGTACAAAGAGTTGTACCGCTGCGACGTGTGCAACCGCTTTATCATCAAGTTGCTGAGTGAGATCGGGCACACCCAGAGGTAGAACGGGAAATTCGTATTCGCCAGGGAGATAAAGTGTGGCACGGCTGGTGATGAACAGGTGTAAGTGAGGGCAGGTAGTAAGCAGATCAAGTAAGTATGGGGCAGCAGCAGCTACATGCTCGAAATTGTCCAAGAGGAGTAATAGCTGCCACGTGTGCAGATAGGTTTGGAGTTGCGCTAGTACCTGGTACTCTCTCGTCTCCCGCATGCCGAGCGTTTGTGCGATGGCTGGTAGCACATGTTCGGGGTCGCTGAGAGGCGCAAGGGAAACGAAGCAGACGCCATCGGCAAACTTGTCCTGTACACGCTGTGCAACCTCAATGGCCAGGCGTGTTTTGCCCACTCCGCCAGTTCCAGTGAGCGTGAGTAGACGCACATTTGGATTGAGTAGCATATTACACACGTCCGTCAGTTCGCGCTCGCGCCCAATCAACGGGGTAAGCGCGGTTGGAAAAGGGTATGAGGATGTTTCTTGTGCGGGAAACACGATGATTTTATCCTGCATCTTTCGTCACTTCCTTTATTAGACATGTTGCTGTTTAAAGGTATAGCAAAGTGGGGTGCTACATGGTGTGACTTCGATCTCTTACTTCTTGTCATATTTCTTTTTGCAGATAGCCTCTTTAAATGCTACAAGAGGAAATCTCATATGTCAAGGCTATTTGAGGTAAAATATCCATTACATGATTTACCTCGTTTTTTTCATATATGATTTATCATCGTAACATAAATGATATAAGTAACCTTTTTACGACGTAAATTTGATGGAATGTTACTGTGAATATAATTGACGGCACATTACCCTGCTGTCTTGGCTATGAAACTCCTTTTTGTAATGTCCCATTTGTCAGCTCCCAGCGTTCGCCTTGGAAACGTTGGATAAACCAGCGATCATGCGAAATGGCAATTACGGGGCCAGGGAAGGATTGGATAGCAGCCTCAAATGCCTCTAAGACATCAAGGCTGATATAGTTCGTTGGCTCGTCGAGCAACAGCACATTCGGTTTCTCTGCCATCAGGCGCGCAATCTCCAGTTTGCGCCGCTGACCCGTGCTAAGTTGCCTGACCTGTTTGCTTATATCCTCTAAACGGAAAAGGCCATAGCCGAGCAGACGCCCAATAAATTCGCCCTCGTAACCGACCTGTCCGTAGCGATATGCCTCGATCACAGTTTTTGTCTGATCGCGTAGTTCTGGTTCCTGGGGCAGATAGCCGATCTGTGCAGCATCAGCGACGTGAATGTTGCCAGTTGAGGGCTGTTCCATGCCGATCAGTAGACGAAAGAGGGTGGTCTTGCCTGCGCCATTTGGTCCCGTGAGCAAGATGCGGTCATGCGACTTTAGCACGAGATTGAGATGTGCGAAGATGCAACGTTCGCCCCAAAACTTGCTCAGGTCTGTAATGGTGATGACTTCTTGCGATTGTATCGGCTCGTTGTTAAAGTACGAGGTGACGCGCAAGAGATCGGGCGGTTTTGGTATTGAGTCTTCCTCGATGCGTTTCAGCTGCTCTTCGGCGGCTTTCAGATTGCGCGCTACGGCACTATCAACGCGCTGCGCGAAGAAGTATTGCGCGAATTTGTCGTTATCGCGTGGGGCGCGATAGCTGTGCCCAACCTGGCGCGCTGCCTCCTTGATACGTTTGCGCAGCTCTTTGATCTCTTCTTGTTGGCGTTCATAGTCCTCTTCCCATTTGACCAACTCAGCCGCTTTTGTCTGCATATAGGTGTCATAGTTGCCCGTGTAGCGTTTGATGTGGTGCGCGTGTTCATCCAGTTCGAGAATAGCGGTTGCGCTACGGTTCAGAAATTGGCGATCATGCGAGACCATCAGCACGGAGCCGCTGTAGTGGCTCAGGTATGACTCAAGCCACTCCATGCTGGAGAAATCGAGATGGTTGGTTGGCTCGTCGAGGAAGAGCAGGTCAGGCGAACGCAGGAGCAGTGTTGCCAGTCCCACACGCACCTTTTCGCCGCCAGAGAGGGTATGCAAATCCTGGTCGCGTGGCAGGTAGTCGATGCCTAAGCCCGTTAAGATACTGTCTATCTTATAGTCAAGCTCATAGCCACCGCGATCTTGAAAGCGCGTGGAAACCTCTGTATATTCCTCTAAGAGTGTGGCTAGCAACGCATCATGCGCGTTTGCCATTGCTGTTTCGAGCGCGTGCATGCGTTCCTCTAGCTGACGTAAGTTGCCTAGTGACTCTAAGATCAGATCGTTGAGCGTCGAGCCATAAAAGGATGGCGTTGTCTGTGGTAGATAGCCGAACTCTAGCGAGGGCGCGAATGTGATTGTGCCACTCTCCGCCTCTTCCTGTCCGATCAACAGTTTGAGCAGCGTTGATTTGCCGACGCCGTTTGGTCCCACGATGCCGACGCGCTCGTGTTCATTGACCACAAAGGCGATATCATGCAGTACGGTAATGGCTCCATATGTTTTTGTCAGATTGCGTACTATCAGAAACATAAGACCTCACATATCTAGTAATAGATGGAGATGCTGTTGAAGGTGTCACTGCGTGTTTCTGCGTTGGTGAGGTCGAGTTGTACATAGGAGGGCAGGGATGGTGCAGGGTCCTGTTGGGTAGAGGCGGATAAGAGTCAGCTAGCCCCTGGTAATATCTCCCAAAAACAAAAACGCCACGAATATCACACGCGATAGCGATGACACCATCAGGCCAAATCCATTGAACAAAATGGAATAATGAAAGCCTGTGAAGTGTGCTAGCAATGTAGAATATTCATGGTTACAAGTCTTTGTCTCCTGTGAAGAACTTACTAATAAATTGTACGCTATTTTGGGTCAAAAATCAATAGAGATGGTCACCTGGCCAAAAAAAGCGCAAAATTGCTTATCATGAGACAGAAAGAGGCGAAAACGGGCGTGGCGCGTAGGGGAGCGCGTTAGCAATGCTGGACACCCTCCCCGCTAATTAAGCATATTATACTTTGGCGCGTGTTGTGACAATGTCATATTTTGCGGCCCAGAGGTTCATGTCCTGGTGCCGAATGGCTGCTGCCATCAGGTCGGGAAAGAGTTCGGGCGTGCAGGCGAAGGCAGGGATACCTATCTGCGCCAGTTCTGCTGCATTGCGCTGGTCAAAACTGGGTGTGCCTCTATCGCTCAGGGCAAGCAGGCAAATTACTTGTACGCCATTGCTCACCAGTTCAGCCGCACGCTGGAGCATTTCTACGCGATTGCCACCCTCGTAGAGGTCGGTGATCAGTACGAGGATGGTCTGGTTTGGGCGCGTGATGACCTGCTGACAGTAGGCGAGGGCGCGATTAATGTCTGTGCCGCCGCCCAGTTGCGTGCCAAAAAGCAGGTCTACCGGGTCCTGTAGATCGTCGGTCAGATCAACGACGGCAGTACCGAAGACGACCATGCGTGTGCTAATGGCGTGAATGGATGCCAGGACTGCGCCAAAAATGCCTGAGTAGACAACCGAGGCTGCCATTGAACCGCTCTGATCGACGCACAAAACGACATCGCGTAGCGACGCGCGTTTATGTCCATAGCCAACCAGACGTTCGGCAATGATCGTGTTTTGCTCGGGCAAAAAATTTTTCAGGTTGGCACGAATAGTGCGTTGCCAGTCAATCTCGTTGGCACGCGGGCGATAGTTGCGCGTGGCACGATGCAAACTGCCGCGCACTGCCTGGATGAGCGGATTGGCGAGCTTGCGCTCGATTTCTTCCACTACCTTGCGTACCACCATGCGCGCAGTGGCTTTCGTCTGTTCCGGTATGACCTTGTTAAGGGAAAGCAAGGTTGCCACAAGATGGACATCTGGCTCGACATTTTCTAGTAGTTCTGGCTGTAACAGCATTTGCGTGAGGTTGAGACGCTGGAGCGCATCCTGTTGCATCACGCGCACAACCGAAGTAGGAAAGTAGCTACGGATGTCTCCAAGCCAGCGTGCCACTTTGGGAGAAGATGAGCCTAAACCGCCAGAACGTTCGCCGTCATAGAGTTCCTCTAAGGTGCGATCTATGCCCTGATCGCGTTTGTTCAAGATCAGAGTACTCTCGGCTCCGTTTTCGCTGTCACTCGTGCCGTCCAAACCCTCCTGGGCGTGTTTGCCCAGGACAAGCCGCCAGCGGCGCAGACGTTCGTTTTCATCAATCTGCATTGCTTGTCTCCCCCGTGCCTAAAATGTGCGCCAGTAGCGGAAGGGTTAATGCACCGCGTTCGTGATGCAAGCGTTGTATCTGTCCGTTTTCGCCTGTACTGCCCTGCCTCTCGGCTGTTGTGTTATGCATATGGCGAACCTTCTCACCCATTGCACGTCGTTCAGGAGCCTGAAACTCTGAGAAGGCGCGGCGCAAAAGCGGGAGTGTGGCCTCAAAGACATCGCTGGCAAGTTCGTTGAGCCAGCTATCAAGCGCGAGCCAGAGACCGTTCAGGTGTAAGAGTAATAGGCCATTGCCATGTAGCACGCCCTCAATCCAGGCGGCGGCGTGGGCGGAAGGCGTCACAGGCGAGAGTGCTAAGCGTGCCATGTGTTGAAATTCCTGCTCGTCAAGGGCGTTTTGTTCGAGGAGCAGGCGGCAGCAGCGACCCTGTACCAGACCGTGCACCGTTTCGCGCTCCATAAGTTGACGCAAAACTGCCTGCCATTCCGTGCGCATGTCTTCGCGGTTGAGCAGGTTGAGGCTTTCCTGTACATGTGCAATGCTGCCGATCATCGCTTGTGCCGCGTCATCGTCAAGCGCGGAACAGGCTCCTGGCAGACCAACAACGATGCGCTCAAACAGGCCATCCAGTACGGGAGCAAGCTGTTCGGTTTTTGTCTGACGCACGTTGCCATAACGTACAACCTTTGCCAGAGGCGGGAGCGCGTCCATCAGGTGACGAACATCGGCAGAAACGGCGGCGCGTTGCTGAATAGCCTGAATCAGATCATCGACTACACCTGTCAGTTCTGCGAGGATAACCTTGTCGAGTAGGGCGGTCAGTTCAGGCAATTCCTGTAGCGTTGTGGCATCGTGACGCGCAAAGGCCGTAGCGGCTTGCTCGATAGTGTTGCCCCAAATGTTCATCTCGATCACGCGGATAACGAACGTGACCTGCCACTGGAGTTGCCAGAACTCGTGAAAGGTGCCGCTTTTGCCACGCACGTCCTGCACCTTGCCCCAGGCAATGCCAAGCAGGTTGAGCTGATGGAACAACTGGCTACGGGCACGGTCATTCTCGTTGCGCAGGTCCAGGTCGAGCATTGTCGTTTCAATGGTTGGCTTGAGGCGCAGGCGGCGTTGTCTGTTCTCCAGATCGCGCTGCAGTGGAACGGTTGGTGCTTCTGCTGGAACCTCGCCCTGTCGCTCACCAATCTCTAACTGCTCACGAATCAACTGCATGGGTGTGGTATTGCCATTGCACAAAACCGTTTCAATTGCCTCGTGCAGTTCCGCCATGCCTGCCATTGGTAAGTCTCGTAGTGCGGCTAGCGATTCAGCAAGGCGAATGGCTTCAATGACGCTGGCGGAAGAGGCGTCAAGTCCCTGTTGACGAAGCAGGTGTGCGGCACGTGTAATCCAACGACTGGTAACCTGACTGTGCTGTGCTGTTGCCCACAGGTGTTCATACCAACCAGGTGAGGCGATACCCGCACCATAGCCACTGCGATAGGAGAGGCGCGAATTTGTCCAGGGTATCCAGGTGGCCTCAACCTTGATGCGTTTAAGACCGCTGAGCAGTGGTGCGTCGGCTTTAGCATTGCCTAAGTCGCTCAGGACGGGAGCGTGCCACGCGCCACAAACGACCGCAATGCGCTGGAACCCTTCTTTTTGCGCGGCGCGTATCATCTGACGCATGTGCGCTTCACGCTGAGCCTCTTCACCTTCTGGCGGTGGCGTATGTGCGCGCAGTTCTGTCATTGCTTCCAGAATGCCCTCGAAGAGGTTGCGCATATCTGCGCGTTGCTCGACCTGTCGCTCCCACCAGAGTTCGTGATCGTCGTAACCTGCCGCTTGTGCCAGCATCGCCAGCGGGTCTGGCAATAGCGGTGTCTGGCTCTCCTCGTGCTCAACTGGTGGTGCAGCCGAGGCATTTTCGATAGCTGATGGAGCCTCCTGTACGGCAGGAGTGTGGTGGCGTGCCAGTTGTATCGCTTGTGGCAAGTCGATAAAACGTGCTGGAATGGATTGCTGCAAGGCGTAATGCAGGGCCTGCCATTCCGGCGAGAATTGTGCAAAAGGATAGTAGACTGCCAATTGTGGATTTTCTGGCGCGTAAATGAGCAGTGCGACAGGTGGTTGCATCTCTGTATGGACTAGCAAAGGCAATACTGATTGCGCGTCGGGCGGACCCTCAACCAGCACGATGTCTGGCTTGAGGGTCTCCAGGGCGGTGCGCAAACTGCGCGCGCATCCTGGCCCATGATGGCGCACGCCAAAGATGTGTAAGCTCATCTATAATACCTCGTGGCACGAGCGATACAGGTCCTTCCAGCCGTCGCGCTCTTTGACAACCGTTTGCAGGTATTCCAGCCAGACAAGGCGGTCCTGCACGGGGTCTTTGACGATAGCTCCTGTCAGGCTTGCCGCCATATCGTCCGCGTGCAACGTGCCATCGCCATAGTAAGCTGCCATTGCCAGACCATTGCTAATAACGGAGATGGCTTCGGCGGTTGAAAGCGTGCCGCTGGGAGTTTTCAGTTTGGTTTTGCCGTCGGTGGTCAGGCCGGAGCGCAATTCGCGGAAGATGGTGACAACGCGACGAATCTCTTCAAGGGCAGGCTTTTCGGCTGGCAATTCGAGGGCTTTGCCTAGGCTAGCAACGCGCTGTTCGACGATCTCAACCTCTTCGTCAAGCGTCGCGGGTAAGGGCAGAATGACCGTGTTAAAGCGGCGTGTGAGCGCGCTCGACAGTTCGTTTACGCCCTTGTCGCGGTTATTAGCGGTCGCGATGACATTAAAGCCTTTGCGTGCCTGTACTTCAGTGTTGAGTTCGGGCACGGGCAGCGTCTTTTCAGAGAGAATCGTGATGAGGGTATCCTGTACTTCGCTGGGAATGCGCGTCATTTCCTCGATACGCGCAATTTTGCCGGATTGCATGGCCTGCATCATCGGACTGACGACCAGAGCGGCGGTTGATGGACCCTCGACAAGCAGGCGCGCGTAGTTCCAGCCATAGCGCAGTGTGTTTTCATCCGTGCCCGCTGTGCCCTGAATGAGCAGTGTAGAGTCGCCCGTAATTGCGGCGGCGAGATGTTCACTCACCCAGCTGTTGTGGATAATGATATCATTTGCTACAAAATTATGCGTTTCGGGCATACTCAGGTCGTATACCTGATGCTCGCCAATTGGCTCAATAGATTCAATCGTGTCCCAATAGATGTCGCTTTGAGCCAATTGCTGGAGACCTGTGTCTCCAGCTAGAGATGCAAGCCTTAATAAGCGTGATCGTCCTATGCTTTGCTTACGGAGTACTGAACCTCTTGACGTTTTGTAATGTGTTATTCCTCGATCTACTTGTACTAATGTGGCTATGCTTGTATATCCATTGCTGATGGCGGATTTTTCGAGATGCTTCCATATCTGAGTTGGGATCGTATCCACATTTGGATTACTCAGTGTATCACAAGTTGTGAGGTGCATTTGTGCTTCCTCAATATTTTTGCGGCCCAGTAATCCAATTTCTTTAAGGAAAATGCGGCATGGTTCTGTACCGTATATAAACAATCGGTAATGTTGATAGCGGCCATTTTTTCGATACACAATCCGTGCATTGATGCCAAAACGCAAGAGGAGATGTTGAACATCTCGAATTAGGCGTTTTGATTTGCTACTATAATCAATGGTAATTTGTTTAGTAGATTGACGAAAATCCAGGAAACCATCGCCGCTAAAGAGACGGTTAAGAAAGAGGGCAATCTGGCGGCGAGGCAATGAAAAAATGATTTCTGGAACAAATTTGCCCTCCGATTTGGTTCCCATGAGACCCAGGCTATGCAACCATTGTGTGCAAGGGTTGCGGAAGGTATTTCCCCTTCTCCCACCTGAAATGCTGCATTCTACTCCACTGGGATACCAATGCGTTTTTAGGTCAGGAAATGCTGTCTGTACTGCTTCACTGAAGTCTTTTTGCATATCGGGGTGTGTATTTGTATAGTAGGGAACATCCTGCGAGAGACATCCTTCGGCTATCAGGTGAGCGAGAATTTTAACATGAGCATCGCTAAGCTCGGCATTTCCGAAGAATGGTAGCGTTCGTGGTACTGCGATGCGATCTCCTGTTTGCAAGTTGGCTAATGGTTGCCACCCATCGATTGTAAGAAATGGATGATTTAACGTTACCTCTATCTCTCGACCGAGATGAGTAGTGACTCGGTAGCAAGGTCGAATACCATTGTCGAGGTAATCTGTTGGGGCTTGTGGTCGTAAATGATAGTCTGGTTGTAATGATGCAAGTGAAATGTCGCGCTGACGGTAAGCTTCGGCGATTGTTACACGTTTACCAGTTCTTGTGTCGAGTACCAGGGTATCGTACTTGAGACATTTTGCCGTGCCAGGGATACCATAGAGCAGCAGGGCGCGGTCGGTTGCCAGTGTCGCAACGGCAATCTCAATCAGGCGTGGGTTGCCGATATATTTGGGTGTGACGACGAAGCCGTTAGGAAGCGTTGCCCCCATTAAATAGGTGCGCACAGCCCAGGGGGAAAGTATCCAATTGGGTGGACGCTGGCGCGTATCCTGCTTTTTGAGTTCGGCTAGCTCTTCAGCGTAGGTTTGTTCCGCGTGTTCGCGCAAAACGCTTGTGAGTGTGTTATCTTCTATCGTCATAAGGAACGTTCTCTACTTTCTCTGTGTGATACCTTCGATCAGACGTTGTCTTGTTTGCAGAATGTGTTGGCAATGTTGTAGTTCTTGATACCAGCTGTGTAGCTCAAGATCGGGATACTGGTTATCTGTCAATCCAGGCCACTCACGTAGCATATCGCTGATACTACTGGGCGCGAGTGCTTTGCTCGCAATAGATAAGCTTTTTGACCACGCATAAAATTTTTGATTGTTCGGATTGCCGGGCACGTGTGCCATCCAGCGCGGCTTTGTCTGAGGAGTGCCTACTTCGGCCTTCTTGATTTGTGCTTCAGCAAAGATATGCAGCTCGTTGAGATACGTGCGACTAAATGTATCACTCCAGGGCGTGGGTAAGATGATCAGCTTCTCAATCCATGGGGATGTGGCGGGTTCAAGTTGCTGCATGCTTTGCTCCGCGTATGCAGGAATAGCTGCCGCTAGTGCGCGATGCATCTCTCTGGGTGTCTCATGGTTGGCAATCTCTTCCCTAAAGAGAGCTTGTAGCCACCAATCCCAGAGCGGTGCAAACCACGTACTACTGTGGAAATGCAGTGCGGCGCGAGTCCAGTGTTCTAAGATAGCTTCTTCCCACTTCATGCCATGCGCGCAGGAGATGATCTCGGCTGGTGAGCGCTGGAATTGTGTCTCCCAATGCGTAGGTGGTGTGGACTGAAGAACGCGCGCGCGATAGAGTGAAGGAATCTCTTGTTTGTTGCTCTGCTGATCTATGCCGCAATCACGTAGCAGTTGTGCGTCGAAGATCGTCGGTAATGTGACGTTCAGTGTGCCATCTATGAGTGTGAGCAACGCATTGGCACGGGCACGCATGCGCTGAGCCAGCGCGGAGTCAGGTAAACGAGAGAGCAGTGACGAGGCTATTTCGCGCACCTTGCTGCCCCGATCATCCAATGCCTGTTCGAGAAATACTTCGTCATCAATGCTCAGACCTGTTTCAAGATTACTGATGAAGCCACCACGAGTCTCGGCCTTCTCTTGTTTCCAGACCGCGCTCAACCATTCGCGTGCCTGTGCTGGATTGATGGAGCGCAAACGACGCAAGATTTCACGGCGTTGTGTGAGTGTGCCCTCTTGCCAGAGGGTTTCAGCATTATTGGGTAGTGCAAGTTCGCTCTCCTCAAAAAATTGTCCAGCCCAGGACCAAGAGGGATTGAAACGACTGAGCCAGCGTCCGCGCGTGCCCAGGACCGCTCCAATAGCTGCGCTGGTGATGGCTGGTGGCGTGCCATGATTGAGTGCGAAGGGCAGCAACTCATAGGGAAGTCGCAGGTGATAGTGGTGCATCAAGTGCAACACTTCCGCCAGCAGCGGCTCGGTATCGTTGCCAAATTCCCAGTTGAGTAGTGATTCGAGTAGTGGTGTAATCGAACGTGGGCATGTCTCCTGCGTTTCGGCTGGTGCAGGTTCTGGGGTAGTTAGGTCTGAAATAACCATTTGAGCGGCTCGTTCATAGACGATAGATGCGCCCGCACTCAGCAGCAAGGTGTGTTCTGCATCTGCTGTCGATGGAAGGAGTGTATCAACAGGCGTTTCCGTGTGTATTTTCTGCGTGGATTGGATGGCCTGTGCTGTGCCGATCAAGGCTTGTGTGGCTAACTGCTTGTTCATATCGACCTCTTCACATCGTAATATCGTTGATCGACCAGTACGCCGAGTGGCATGAGGGCACGTCCGTCCCACTCACCCGCGAAGTCTAGTGATCTCCCGCCGGAAAGTGCCAGTAGTCGCCAGTGATCGCCTGCCACCAGCGGCAATGCCTCTCCGTGCTGGTCGCGGATATACCAGCGATTGGCTTGGATGGTGGGCGTGACAGCATGTAATGCGCACAGAAAACGCTCTTGCCAGGGTTGACGTGCCAGTCTATGGGCAACCATCTCGAGAAAAGTATTGGCTGAGGTCTGTGCTGTGAGCGGTTCCTCAATGGGCGCGATCGCGCTCAGACGTTTGGCGAACAGTGCCCGCTGGGGAGCCGCGCTGGGCCAATAGGTTAGCTCAGCGCGCTGACTACTTCCGAAGGTGATAATTTCTGGAAAGTTTGCGTGGTTGGGAGCAAATTGAATGTGCAAGGCTGCACGTCCTGTCGCGCGTCCAAGCAGCCAGGTAGATTGTGTGCGGATACGCTCGTTCTCCTCAAGCAGCTGACCGACGATCAGCCAGTCGTCGGTCAGCTGTTCGCCGCGTGCCAGCACTTCCTCCTGGTCAATCGTCCAGCCAATTAACTGGCGTATATCGTCTTGCAGTGTGCTTTCAAGCTGATCGAGGCGGCGGAAGGCATGGATGAGCAAGGCCAGCAGGCCAAGCTGTTCTAGCAAACGTTCGGGCCAATCTGGGGTAGCATTGGGAATGGTAGCGATGCGACGCAGGCGTGAAGCGAGGGCTGGAGCCTGTGCATCAACCATACGCGTAGCCTGTTGTTCCCAAAACTTAAAGGATTGTGTGGCGACATTTGCCAGCCCGTTGCGCACAAGATCGCAGAGCCATGTGTCAAGTTGATCGATGCCTTGTGTCACTAAGGCCAGGCGTTTTTCCGCGCGTTTTGTTTGGGATACCGCTGTTTTGGCTGACACGCCTACTGCTTTTTGTGTTTCTTTGGCCTTGTGGGAGGTCTGACGCTTTTTTAGCCAATCAGCGACCCATGCAGGAGGGTCGCTAACAGGTACAGCTCCTGGTGTGGTGTAGGCCAGCATAAGCAAGCCAAGCCCATGTTTGCAAGGATGTTTGCGGCTGGGACAGCTACACTCGATGGTGAGATCGCTGAGATCAACGCGCACGGCGTAGAGTGCGCTTCCCTGGCATCTACCCCAGAGTGCAGAGGAGCTTTGACCAGACTCCAGCCAGGATTTGGCGAGAGCGAGTTTTTTGCCCGCGTTGGCGGCACTGGCGTCTGGAGCCATTGCCATGATCTGGTCGCTTGTAAATGATATGCCCAAGATCGTCTACCTCGTATTCTGATGTGTTTGGCTAGATAACTATTCTTTTCAGTGTTAGCTGAAGTGGAAAAATGCGTTTGATGACATGACTATTTGGTGGCTTATTGTACCGCAATCACAAAATTGTGTCATGAGTGTGAGAATTTTTTCAGATTTAGAGATAGTTTTGTAAGAAGAAGCAAATATAATAAGCGTGTGAAGGGAAATAGTATAGCGCAGTGCCATTTTGTAATTATGAACCCTGAACGAGAAGATAGAGAACATTTCTTAAGAAAGGCAGAATGTGATGATGGTATTGAATGAAAATCTGCAAATTTGCCTGCTCGCGCTGGCCAGTAGATATCCAGTGCATAGCATAGAGGTCAAAGATGTAGCTTTTGAGGTGCGCTGGATGCATGTAAAGGAATGGAATGCTCTCAAATTGCTCGTCTGGTTACAAGGTGCAGCACCAGAATTGTTGCAAACGCCGGCTCGAATGGAGATAGGCATTCAGAAGAGCGAGCTTTACTTGCTAGAGCAAGAGCTACCATCGCTCATTATCCACTGCCAGGGGAACGTGGAGGGGTATATGGGGAAGGCATTTCACTGGCCGGAAGAAGCAAGAGCGAAGGCGGTCTAGGTGGCAACAGGCATACTCGCTCTGTAATAGAGGATGGGAATGTGCGTATCTTTTGCGATTTGTGTTTTTTGCCAGGCTGTGATACTCTGATGCTATCTCAAATTAAAGAAGAGCATAATGCAGATTGATGATGTACAGCTATTACGTCTCTTGCAATTAGCTGATAGTGCCTTGCCGATTGGTTCTGCTGCCCACTCCTTTGGTTTAGAAACGCTGACTGTAGAGAACCTGCTCACGGTGGAGCGGCTTGAACAGTTTTTGCGCGACTACGTAGAAGAAAGTGGACAGGCAGAGAGTATTTTTTGCTGCCTGGCCTATCGGCTTGCTAGTTCTTTTGAGATGCGTGAGTGGTTACACATAAATGCGCAGGCGAGTGCGTTTAAAACAGCACGTGAAAGCCGCAACGCAAGCGCGACGTTAGGGCGGCGTTTCTTGCAATTGGCTTGTGATCTGACAGACTCACCAACGCTTCGCTTGGCCCTTCAAAGCGCGAAACAAGACAAAACAGACATACATTACAGCACGGCTTTTGGTCTCGTTGGCGGCATGCTTGCTGTCGATGAGATGGCGACCGTGCTAGCTTATTTGCAACAAACCGTCATGGGCCTGGTCTCAGCGTGTCAACGTTTGCAACCGCTTGGGCAAAATCAGGCCAGTCGCATTGTCTGGCGACTGCAATCAACGTTGATCGCTCTTGCCCACCAATTTGTTGGGGCAGCTCTTCACATAGACGACGTTGTGCTATGTACCCCTCTTGTCGATCTCGGCAGTATGCGTCATCCCACACTTTCCACCCGGCTGTTTGTCAGCTAGGAAGCACGCTGAGTGACCCGAAATCGGCTATCTATCCTATTTTCATCAATTTATTTTTCAGCCAGGATACAACGTGAAAACAGATGTATCGCCCGTGAGCAGTGGGAACACTGTGCATGGCTACTTGCGCTTACGTTTTGAGCATGATGAAGTTACACAGCAAACACGATTGATGCGCTGTGAGCAGCAGCAGCCATTGAAGGTGATTCGCGCATTCCCGCTGGCCGATGGTGCAGCATTACTGCACTTACATAACCTCTCAGGTGGCGTGCTAGGGGGAGATCAACTTGCGATGCATGTGGAGGTAGGTGAGGATGCCTGTGTTCAACTGACCACAACCAGTGCTACACGCCTGTATCGTCCCCGTGCTAATGTGCCGCCTGCTCAGCAGCATAATGGAATGCATGTAGCAGCTGGTGGGTTGCTAGAATATCTGCCAGACATGGTGATTCCCTTCGCTGATGCACGCTATCAACAGGAAACACAGATCGAGCTAGAGGAGCAGGCGGGCCTATTCTGGTGGGAGACGCTTGCGCCGGGACGTACCGCACGGGGTGAGCTGTTTGCCTACGAACTGTTCTCTAATCGCACAAAAATCACGGCTGCCAAAATTCCTATAGCCATAGAACATTTTAAGTTGGAACCGCGAGTGCGTGAGGTATCGTCGCTAGCGCGGTTTGGTCCTTATTACTACCTCAGCACCTTTTACCTCTGTCATGTTGGCCTTGAAGCTACGCGTTGGTTACAGCTTGAGCAGATATGTAATGCGATTGCGCATAAGCGTAGCACCTCCGGTGAGATTATCTGGGGTGTGAGTGCGCTAGTGGCACATGGTCTGGTTGTGCGCGCACTTAGTCGGCAGCATCAAGCCATTGCCGAAGGTTTGCTGGAATTTTGGCGGGTTGCCAAACAAGAGCTATACGGGCGCGCGGCTATTGTGCCGCGCAAAATTTATTGATCAATGGTACTTGCTGAAAGACACGCAAGAAAGGAGCCAGATTCGTGTATCTTACTCAACGAGAACAAGAAAAACTCTTGCTCTATGTCGCGGCTGATGTGGCGCGTAAGCGGCAGGCACGCGGCCTAAAGCTCAATTATCCAGAGGTCGTTGCTATTCTGACGACAGAGATCATGGAAGCGGCACGTGATGGCAAGAGTGTCGCGGAGATCATGAACTTTGGGGCGACAATCATCAAACGTGAGGATGTGATGGAAGGTATTGTGGAGATGTTGCACGAAGTGCAGGTCGAAGCGACATTTCCCGATGGTACAAAACTGGTCACGGTGCATGACCCGATTCGCTAAATTTGTAAGAGGAGGACGCAATGAAACCGGGCGAATATTTATTGGACGAGAGCGCGGGCGATATCGTTGCCAATATGGGACGCGCAACCGTAAAGGTGCTGGTCAGACATACGGGTGATCGGCCAGTGCAGGTTGGTAGCCATTATCACTTTTTTGAGGTCAATAAGGCCTTGCAGTTTGATCGACAGGCAACTTATGGCATGCGTCTCAATATTCCCGCAGGCACTGCGGTGCGTTTTGAACCGGGCGATGAGAAAGAGGTTACATTGGTAGCGTTTGGCGGAGCGCGCATGGTCTATGGTCACAATGCGCTGGTCAATGGAGCATTGTAGGGATTAGGAATGCGTCACGAGCTATCGTGAGCGGGAGAAGAGTATATGAGCCTGAATATTCCGCGCCGTGTGTATGCCGATCTGTATGGTCCGACTGTTGGCGACCGTGTCCGTCTGGCAGATACGGAACTGATCATCGAAGTCGAGAAAGATTTTACTGTGTATGGGGATGAGATCACCTTTGGCGGTGGCAAAGTCATTCGTGATGGAATGGGACAGAGCAGCCGCGCAACACGCGACGGTCACAACGGCACACTTGATCTGGTGATTACCAACGCGCTGATTGTTGACTACTGGGGCATTGTCAAAGGCGATATTGGCATTAAGGATGGGCGCATCGTCAAGGTCGGTAAAGCGGGCAATCCAGATACAATGGAGGGCGTGGACCCAGAACTCATTGTGGGAGCGGGAACAGAGGTCATCGCGGGCGAGAATCTGATTGTGACAGCGGGCGGCATTGATAGCCATATTCACTTTATCGCGCCGCAGCAGGTCTATGAGGCAGTCGCTAACGGCATCACGACGATGATTGGTGGAGGAACTGGGCCAGCAACAGGAACGAATGCGACGACCTGTACGCCCGGGGCCTGGAATCTTGCGCGCATGCTGCAAGCTGCCGAGGCGTGGCCAATCAATTTCGGTTTTCTGGGCAAGGGCAATGCTGCGACAGAAGAGCCGCTAGTAGAGCAATTGCGTGCGGGGGCCTGTGGTCTCAAGCTACACGAAGACTGGGGCACGACGCCAGCAGCCATTGATGCCTGCTTGAACGTTGCCGATGCCTACGATGTGCAGGTTGCCATTCACACAGACACGATCAACGAGGCGGGCTTTGTTGAAGATACCATTGCAGCGATTGCCAGACGTACCATTCATACTTATCACACCGAGGGTGCGGGCGGAGGACACGCTCCTGATATCATCCGTATTGCGGCCTACCCCAACATTCTGCCTTCATCGACCAACCCAACGCGTCCCTACACTGTCAATACCATCGCGGAACACCTGGATATGTTGATGGTGTGTCACCACCTTAATCCGTTGGTTCCAGAGGATGTTGCCTTTGCCGAGAGCCGTATCCGTCCTGAAACTATCGCTGCCGAGGATATTCTGCATGATCTGGGCGTCTTTAGCATGATTTCGAGTGACTCGCAGGCAATGGGGCGTGTGGGTGAGGTCGTGACGCGCACTTGGCAAACGGCGCACAAAATGAAAGTGCAACGTGGGCATCTGCCACAGGATTCCGCGCGCAATGATAATTTCCGTGTCAAACGCTATATTGCTAAATATACGATCAATCCAGCGATTACGCATGGCGTTGCGCAGCATATTGGCTCAATTGAAGCTGGTAAACTAGCTGATCTGGTCCTCTGGCGACCGGCGTTCTTTGGCGTTAAGCCCGAAATGATTGTGAAGGGCGGCTTTATCGCGTGGAGTGCGATGGGCGATGCTAATGCTTCTATTCCTACTCCTCAACCAGTTATGTATCGTCCCATGTTTGGGGCTTTTGGCGGAGCGACAGCGACAACTAGCGTCACCTTCGTCTCGCAAGCGGCTTTAGAAGCCGAGATACCGCAGCAGTTGGGTCTAAAAAAATCGGCCCTTGCGGTAGAGCAGTGCCGTTCGATTGGCAAGGCGCATATGATTCACAATGATGCCACACCTGCTCTTGAGGTTGACCCAGAGACCTATGAGGTGCGTGCCGACGGCGAGTTGCTGACGTGTGAACCCGCAGAGGTGTTGCCGTTGGCGCAACGCTATTTTCTGTTCTAGCTGCAAACAACAGATAGGTGTGCTTTGGCAACGCTATCTGGAAATATGAGGGAAAGAGATGGCGGAAAACGAAACAAAACGGGCATTTCGGATTGGTATCGCAGGTCCAGTGGGTAGTGGCAAGACCGCGTTGGTGGATTGTCTGAGCAAACAGCTCTGGCCGCGTTATAGTCTGGCGGTTGTGACGAACGACATCTATACCAAAGAGGATGCAGAATTCTTGCTACGTCAGGGCACGCTACCGCAGGAGCGCGTGCGCGGCGTGGAGACGGGTGGTTGCCCGCACTCTGCGATTCGCGAGGATGCCTCGATGAATCTGGAGGCGATAGCTGACTTTGAGGAGACGTTGCCAGGACTCGAACTGATCTTTGTCGAGAGCGGGGGCGATAATCTAGCGGCAGCTTTTAGTCCCGAACTGGTCGATGCCTTCATTTATGTGATTGATGTGTCGGGCGGTGACAAAATTCCACGCAAGGGGGGTCCTGGTATCACACGCTCTGACCTGTTGATAATTAATAAGATCGACCTGGCTCCCTATGTGGGGGCATCGCTGGCTGTAATGGAGCGGGATGCACGGATGCAAAGGGGAACGCGCCCCTTCATTTTTACAAATTTAAAAGATGGGAATGGTCTGGATGATGTGCTAACATGGGTGGAGCAGCAGATACAGATTCCCGCTGCGCAACGTCGTTCGCTGCTTGATACGCACAGCGTGTCGGCAGGGTATAGCCACGAGTATCACCATCCTCATTAGGATTGTTTGTTCGTCGTATAGGGCAAGGGCAGGCATAAGCGGAATATGCAGAAAGCAGGTATGTTCCGCTTATGCCTATTTGTGTTGTGTGATTGCTTGTCAGGCATATGGGAAGAGTGATATGGTTTATAGCAGATAATGTCATAGAATACTGTACAGTGACATCGGCGGTGATGCTACTGAGACTATGAGATTGTGAAGGAGCTTGCATGGAGAGACCGCAGCAGGATTGGCAGAGCATACGCCTTGCAGCCAACGCGAAAAAAGAAGCGATTGCAGAACTGACCTCACGCATCTGCCAGGTTCCCGCCCCTACAGGCCATGAGATGGAGCGTGCGCAGTTTGTCGCTTCGTTATTTCGTGAGCGTGGCTATGCCCCAGAGGTTGATGCTATCGGTAATGTCTATGTGCAACGCAGTGGGGAACAAAAACGCCCTGTTGTGATGTTGCTGGCCCACCTGGACACAGTATTTCCGGCTGAAACGCCTATTACTATCGTGCGCGATGGCGATATTTTGCGTGGTCCGGGCATAGGCGATAACTGCGTTAGCGTCGCGACCATGATCCACACCATCGATCTGCTGGACGAATTGCACTTGGGCACTGCTGTTGATCTGGTCGCGGTTGCCAATGTGGGGGAAGAGGGCTTGGGTAATCTGCGCGGAGCGCGGGCGGCTGTGGAACGCTATCGAGCTGATTTGGGCGCGGTAATCGTTATCGATGGACATCTGGGTGCGTTGGTGACAGATGCGGTTGGCTCGCAACGCTGGCGTATCACGGTCCATGGTCCCGGCGGTCATTCGTTTGGCTCCTTTGGCCAAGCGAGTGCTATTCATGGACTGGGGCGCATTATCGCTGCAATTGCCGATATCAAGGTTCCGAAGGAGCCGAAAACAACTTTTAACATCGGTATGATCGAAGGCGGCACTTCTGTCAATACCATTGCCGCTCGTGCTTCAGCCCTGCTAGATATGCGTTCAACAGATATTGCCATGCTGGATAAGTTGGCGGCAAATGTGCGCACAACTATTGATAGGAGCGTCGGAGCTGGCTTGCGTGCTGAGATTGAGGTACTCGGCGAGCGACCTGCTGGTAAACGTGAACGGACTGATCCCCTGGTCCAATTGGCGGGGCGCACGCTCAACTGGCTTGGTTATGCGCCGTCGTTCTTTGCGTCGAGTACGGATGCCAATATTCCGATCAGTCTGAACATTCCCGCTGTCTGTATTGGTGTGACACGCGGTGAACGTGCGCATACTCTCGATGAGTTTATTCAACTTGCGCCGGTGGGTGATGGATTGGCCCAACTGGTGCGTCTGTCATATGAAGCCTGTGCGCTCGTGGCTCGTTAAGAGTTTTTCGTGCGCAGGTTACACCTGGAAGGAGCTAGAATCATGGCTGGTTTAGAAGGCAGAGTCGCCCTCGTGACAGGGGCGGCATCAGGTATTGGTCTGGCAATTGCGCGAGATTTCGCACAGCATGGTATGCATGTAACGCTTTCTGATATCGATGCTGAGCGTGGACACGCTGTTACTGCGGATCTCCCAAATGCCCGTTTTCAGCTTGCGGATATGGCCAAGGGCGAGGATATTCAGCGTCTGGTAGCCGACACACTGGCGGCAGAGGGCCGTATCGACGTGTTAATCAACAATGCTGGTATTCAGCATGTCGCACCGATTACGGAGTTCCCAGAGGCTAAGTGGCGACAAATTATTGATATCATGCTGACAGCCCCGTTTTTACTGACAAAAGCTGTGTTGCCGACCATGTATGCCCATCAATGGGGGCGTGTTATTAATATTGGTTCCGTCCACTCGCTGCGTGCCTCACCTTATAAATCGGCATACGTTGCTGCCAAACATGGCCTGCTCGGCCTGACTAGGGTGACTGCTTTGGAGGGAGCCGCGTATGGTGTGACTTGCAATGCGATCTGCCCCTCCTATGTACGCACGCCCCTGGTAGAGAAACAGATTGCCGATCAAGCCCGTATCCACAACATTCCCGAATCCGAAGTTGTGGAGAAAATCATGGCGGCAGAAGGAGCCATTCATCGTCTGTTGGATCCAGCAGAGGTCGCGCAACTCGTCACTTATCTCTGTAGTGATGCGGCCAGTGGCATTACCGGCAGTGCGCAATCGATTGATTGTGGCTGGACGGCTCATTAGTTATCTTGTGCGTGTCGGCATTGCTTTCACGCGCCATCGAGGCTACTTCGTGCTATCCATTATTCCTGGCGTGCTGCCGTAGATACTGGATGTGTTGAAGTAGTCTCTTTATATGCTTATATCTATATGTGTGATTATATGTAAGGTGCTACGCTGGTAATGAACGCAATATTCCATCTGCCTACACTGATAATGATTAAGAACATTTTGCTGTGCTTGCTTATCTCGTTGCTTTTGAAGCATGATAGTAAGCAAGGGGGAAGATACGAAGATGGGGAAGGAGACAACTCAAACCTATGGTAATAGATGGTACAACACTTTTTTATATTGTAATTGTTCTGGTCCTCTTTATTCTCATCTATGAAGTTATCAGAACAACGCTTTACGATTAACCCAATATTGCTTGCATGACACCCCTCATGGGTGTCATACGTATCTAATGATGTGTATCTAACTAAGAAACGTGAGAGGTACTAACATGCATAATGAACAACGTGATAACCCTGGGGTGATTGCCCCGCCACCACTGATTTTTGCCCTACCCTTAGTCTTCGGGTTGCTGCTCCATTGGTTCCGGCCTGTGAAATTATTGTCACCAGCACTGTGTGGTCTGTGTGTTCTATTTGCTGGGATCATTGTGCCAAGTGCATTGCGCGAGATGAGGCGTGCTGGAACCAATGTTGATCCCAATAAACCCGCAGAAACCATCGTCACGAGTGGCCCATTTCAATATACGCGCAATCCATTTTATCTCTCGTTGACGCTGCTCTACGCAGGCATTACAACACACGGCTCAGAAAGCCCCACTCTTTCAAGGCTGATTCTTACCCACATTTTACGAGTGGATTCAGTGAAACGGCCTCTGTGGCCTCTGCAGTCTTTGACTGTTTCACCATCTCATCAGTAGCGACTGGCCTGACAAGCCACATCAAAAAGATGTGGGTAAGAATCAGCTCTTTCAAGGCGGGAATGAATGAGCGTTCCTTTGCGTGGACTCCTGGAACACATCAGCACGGGCAAGCAGGTCGGCATTGATCTGGGTCTCAAGGAATTTCTCACCACCTCAGAGGGGGAGACGGTTGCCAACCCGCGCTACTTGAGGAAAGCAGAAAAGCGATTGAAGCGGCTGCATCGTCGCCTGTCGCGCACGCAGAAAAAGAGCAAGAATCGTGCAAAGGCACGCAAGCGATTAGCCAAAGCGCATCTCAAGGTTCAGAGGCAGCGTGAAGATTTTGCCCGTAAGACGGCAAACGCGCTGGTCACGTCTCACGACTTGATTGCCTATGAAGACCTCAAGATACGCAACATGGTCAAGAACCATACGCTAGCGAAGTCCATCAGTGATGCCGCCTGGGGTCGCTTTCGTGCGTGGCTCACCTACTATGGGCAGGTACACGATATCCCTGTCATCGCGGTGTCACCTGCCTTCACGACCCAGGACTGTTCTGCCTGTGGGACACGGGTCAAGAAGTCGCTCTCCGTCAGAACCCACCTCTGTACAGGGTGTGGTCTGGTGCTTGATCGTGACCACAATGCGGCGGTGGTGCGCCGTTTCGGTGCATATCAAATTTCTCCTACAGGGAGATGAGGTCGGGAGCAAATGACCTCAAGGACACCCAACCTACCTGGCGTGGAAACACAAAGGGGAAAGTAGCATGTTGGGAAAGCGGTTAAACCAGAAGGTATGTATGGTGATGCACCGCAAGTCCTGTGCGCAGATAGAGGTGAAGCCAGAATTGGTTGAACCCAAGTTTCCAGTGGTCTAAGCATTGGCCCACCGCATCATACCTGTTGCGGTGATACCGGAACACATGCCTCTTTACGGCGGGTGTGTGACGCTCTCTCCGGTGAACGACCAGTAATGAACTGGTTTAAGGGAACGAAATGGACACCTAAACGCACTCAACGTTTGATACGCGCAAATGCGGGATCGCCTACAAGCCGAGAGGCTCATGGCGACGGAGTTTCCATAGTACTCAAATGCTCAGAGTAATATCTGAGACAAGGGGAAGGGAAACAGGGAAAGGTATCAAAAACCAAGGAGCGATGAGGCCGCGAGATGCGTAAGTCCAAGTCTTATCCAAGGAAGAAGATGCCGGAACTGGAGAGCCGTGTGCATTGAAAGATGCAAGCACGGTTTGGGGAGGGACGGCAGGAAAAGGTCCGAAAGGAACCTCGCTTACCGTCTACTCTACAACATTTTAGCGAAGGCCATAAGCAGTACCGGCGGGCAGTCGGGAACTGGCCCCCTTGCGGGGTGAAACGCTTCTGGACAGACTACCGCTACCCTCGGAGTTGCAAGACTCCTTGAGCACGTAGGCTGGTGGAAAGAAGAACCCCCGTTGCTTTAGCACGGGGAGTGTCAGATTCTTCGCGAATGCTTTCTGGGCGATGTTGCTCCTGCCTGCTGTCTTGTTGCTGATCAATCGTGGCGTGATTGATCGCGAGGAACGCTACCTTGAGCATAAGTTTGGAGAGCTGTATGTCAACTACAAAAATCGCGTTCGTCGCTGGCTATAACTGCTTCTGAGTGTTCTTGGGCAGTGTGAGAGACACTTCTTATGCTGCTCATAGAGACGCTATGGTATTCCATTTATATGTATTGATAATCATGAATATACTGTAATCTATTTTTATTGACAAAACTTTTCGATGCATCTATACTCCACTCTATTCAAACTCATTCCCTCGATAGTCCATAGGGGAAACCGCTATGCCTTTTTGTTTTCACGCCTGCTCCTGTTAGTATAGGCTAAAAGTAGTATTTGTAAGGATATTAGTATGCAAATACATCCAGATGTATACAAGTCATGTCATCTTAGTGAACAGCAAGAGGCGATCTTGCAACACGATGATGGCCCATTATTAATTGTGGCTGGCCCCGGCTCAGGGAAAACATCTACGCTGCTCCTGCGTGTTCTTAATGTGCTGCTGAATGAACGGGCTGAACCCGCACAGCTTGTTCTCTGCACCTATACAGAAAAAGCAGCGCAGGAGCTCTTTCAGAAACTGATCATGCTAGCCAAAAAGATTGGCTATCAAGGCAATCTGGCAGAGATGCGTATTGGTACTGTGCATGCGCTTTGTAATCATTTTGTGCGTGAATATCTGCATGATGATGTCTTGGGCAATGACTATGAGGTGCTGGATGAGTTTGAGCAACGTCTGTTTATTTACCATCATTTAAATGAGCTTGCTCCAGAGTCGGTACTGCACTATTTTGGCGAAGAATGGGGGAAGGAATGGTATATCGCGAAGTGGCTACAACAGTATTTTAACACAATAATGGAAGAGTTGGTGGATCTAAAGGGGGTTTGTGCAACTGAGGACCCTCTGCTTAGACAGATTGGTATAGCATATAAACGCTATCGTGCTGTGTTACGGAGAGAAAACAAAGTGAGCTTTTCGGCTCAGCTACGCTTGGCATACAATTTATTGACTGATGCTGTAATTGCCCCACGCATAATCAAACAAATACGCTATGTCTTTGTCGATGAGTATCAGGATACGAATAGCCTTCAAGCGCAGATTTTGCGCAAAATGGCGGTGGCGACGGACAATATCTGTGTTGTGGGTGATGATGACCAGGCAATTTATCGTTTTCGCGGTGCGACGGTACGGAATATTTTAGAGTTTGACAAAAATTTTCCACAATGTATAACCTTGCCGCTGACGATCAACTATCGTTCACACAAAGGCATTGTTGAGCGGTACAATGCTTGGATGAAGACAGGGAAATGGTCAGTGAAGGGAGCGTCGCGTTTCCGCAAAAAGAAGGAGATTGTGCCTGAGCAGGCGGACAAGCATGAGGAGTATCCTTCGGTAGTAAAAATTGAAGGGAAAGATGATTGCGATGAGGCGAAACAGGTAGCACAGTGTATCCAGTTTCTCAAAGAGCAGGGCATTATCAGCGACTATAATCAGGTTGCGTTGTTGCTGTATAGTGTCAAATCACAGTTTAGTAATTGTTATGTTGGCGCGCTGAACGCACAGGGCATCCCCTCTTTCTGTCCGCGTGCGCGCTCATATTTTGAGCGGGAAGAAGTGTGTCTGCTGATGGCGTGTTTTGCTGTCTTACTGCACTATTCAGGTAAAGAGCAGGAGCAAGAAGAGCAGGAGCAGCAGGATTTTGCACGCTATATACGGGATCAATGCTTGCAATTATTACATGAGCCGTATAGTGTATTGCAAGATACGTTGTATGATTGGATGGCAGAGCAGCAGATACGGCAGGATGTGTTTCATACTGATGAAAAGGAGGGAGAGCTTCCAGAAAGCTCTCTGATCCATTATTTTTATCGTTTGCTGGCTGTAGAGCCATTTGTGACTTTTCTTAAAGATGAGAAGCGCATGCGCAATCTGATGCTCTTCTCAAAGAAGTTGCAAACATTCCAGACGTTTTATTGTTTAGCAGAAGTAAACGAGACGACGATCAACACGATCCGCACATGCTTCTTTACCACCTTTTATCGTCTGTTAAAAGATGAGGGTGTCAATGAGTATGAAGATATTGAGCATGCGTTTCCGGTGGGTCATGTGTCCATTATGACGATTCATCAGGCAAAAGGCCTGGAGTTTCCGGTCGTGATTGTCGGCGGTTTGAAAGATGGGCGTGGCGATTTAGACAAAGTCGTCCACAATCTGAAGGGGTTTTATCAGCAGGATGATACGAATTTCGAGCCGGAAGCTCTTGTTCCAGACTTTGACCTGATGCGTCTGTATTATGTGGCCTTCTCACGAGCTGAGAAGATTTTGGTGTTAACTTCTAATAGGTGTAAGAAGCCGAGTATGCAATTTGAGCCGATGCTGCGTGGTTTACCATGCTGGTCGGAGGTAAGCACGCAATGGATTGCAGCTTTTGCGCTACGGCGCAAAGAACTGCTGAATATCAAACATCGCTATAGCTTTACGAGTGATATTCAACGCTATGAGACCTGCCCGCGCCAGTATCAGTATTTCCGTGAATATGAGTTTGCAGAAGGGCGGCAAGGTGAATTTTTGCTTGGCTTGCTGGTCCACCAAACCCTTGAAGAGTTGCATCGTCTGACTCGCAATGGGCAAGTTGCGAGCTTAAATAAGAGTATGATAGAGAAGATGGTGCAACGGAATTATTTTCGTTTGAAGCGGAGATATATGGAAGAAGAAGGTCTGGCGGTTGAAGAGCGTGCATTTACTCAGGTTTATAACTATTTCAATCAAAACATGCAAGAAATGTATCTCGTGCTTGAAGTCGAGAAAGAACTTCTTTTTGAGCGGGCGAACTATTTGCTGGCTGGCAGAATTGATCTGTTGCGCAACAATCGCGGTGTGTTGGAACTGGTTGATTTTAAGACAGAGCCAAAGCCACGGGAAAATTCAGTCAGATTGCTCGATTACAAGCGTCAGCTCTGTACCTATGCGTATGTGCTGGAACAGCGTTATAAACAACGTCCAGACAGATTGCTCCTCTACTGGACACAAGAACCGCTGCGCGAAGATGCACTGATGGAAATTCCTTATCAGCCTGCGCTGGTCGAGCGTGTAGAGCAAAGTTTTGCGCAGATCGTGCAAAAAATTCATCAGCAAGATTTTCAGATTTTGACCGTTCCAGATGAACATATTTGTCAACACTGTCATCTGTTGGCGTATTGCCAACAAGATGGTGTTTTTGCTCAGTGTGCTAGAGGATAAATTTCTCTATCGCCACAGCGACGCCGTCTTCGGCATTGCTCAGCGTGACGTAGTCCGCAGCAGTTTTTACTTCATCATGCGCATTGCCCATGGCAATGCCGAGACCCGCGAAGCGCAACATCTCGATATCATTGTGATTATCGCCAAAAGCAAGGACTTCGTCTGGTTTGATCGCCAGCATCTGCGTAATGTCTTTGAGCGCATGAGCTTTAGAGACGGCGGGATGCATAAATTCTAGCCATTCACGGGCTGTTTGTGTTACATAGAGTTGTCCCGCGAAGTGCTGTTCCAGCTCGCGTCTTTTTTCACGCAGTGTGCGGGCATCGCCAAATGCAGCTAGCTTGATACAGGGTTGAGGATAAGTATTAATGACCTTATCAATGATGGTCACGGGCGCGTTTGCTAGATACCAGTTATGTATGTCATAGAGTGCTTGCTCGACAAAGAGCGATTCATGGGTGTAATAGCAAGGTTGCAAGCCAAGACTGGCGAGGGCATCGAGCGTGGGTACGATATGCTGTGTAGGAACGAGTAGTTCGTGCAAGAATTCTTTGCCGTGTGCATCGACGATGATGGCTCCATTGCCTGTAATTTGTGGTGCATTGAGGGGAAGTTGTTCTGCGAGGAAGTGAAAGATGTAAGGAACGCGACCTGTGGCGATTACTAACTTCATGCCAGCCGCTACAGCGCGTTGGAGCGTGTGAAGCGTGCGGGGGGAGATCGTGTGTTGTGGGGTTAATAATGTGCCATCCAGGTCGATTGCGAGGAGACGATACATGCCGGGTGATACTCCTGACTGATAACGCTCTTACTGAGCGTCGTGTAAGTGATAAAAGTGATAAAACGACGAAGCATTGCTTCCCCCTTAATTATAGGCATATTTGAGCCATTTGAGCAAATTTTCCGTTCAAACAGAGCAAACTGCACATATTTTATGGTACACTATCCTTTGTGTGCAAGGACGCTCTTCCGCTATTCGTCTTTTTAACATGTTGCAATGTGAGGCACGATTCTCTCTACTTTCACCGACGAAAGGAAATAGCATTGTACGATTACGTGATTGTCGGAGCAGGTTCCGCAGGCTGTGTACTGGCTAATCGTTTGACCGAAGACGGTCAGACCACTGTGTTGCTGCTTGAAGCCGGTGTCCCAGATGATGCCCCAGAGATCCACATTCCTATCGCTTTTAGCAAACTGTTCCAATCGCCCCTTGATTGGAACTATACGACCGAAGAGGAAGCACAGCTCAATAACCGCAAGCTCTATTGGCCGCGTGGAAAGATGCTTGGCGGTTCCAGCTCGATCAATGCGATGGTCTATATTCGTGGCAACCGGCATGATTATGACCACTGGCATGAATTGGGCAACGTGGGCTGGAGTTATGCGGATGTGTTGCCATATTTTAAGAAGGCTGAGAATCAGGAGCGTGGCCCTTCGGAGTATCATGGCGTTGGTGGCCCACTCAATGTGATGGATCGTCGCTACACCGCCTCGCTCTCCGAAGCGTTTATTGAAGCTGGCGTAGAACTGGGTTGGTCTACGAACGACGATTTTAATGGGGCCTCTCAGGAAGGTTTTGGGCGATATCAGGTGACGCAACGTGAAGGGCGTCGCCATAGTACCTCGGTTGGCTATCTGCACCCCGTTCTCAGCCGCTCCAATCTGACGGTGCAAACACAAACATTAGTGAGCAAGGTGCTGTTTGAAGGCACACGGGCTGTCGGTGTCGCCTATCTAAAAGATGGCGTAGAGCAGCAAGTGCGTGTCAACAAAGAAGTCATTCTTTCCGGTGGGTCGATCAATTCGCCGCAAGTGTTGCTGCTTTCAGGCGTTGGGCCTGCTGAGCACCTGCACAGTATGGGTATTGATGTCGTGTTAGACTTGCCCGGTGTTGGTCAGAATTTACAAGACCACACCTTTGCCAGTGTATGTTATGCATGTACACAGCCCGTTTCATTCTTCAACGTCGAGACGGCGGAGAACTTTCAGGAGTATATAGAACATCAGAGCGGGCCGCTCTCTTCAAATATTGCGGAATCGGGAGCTTTCCTGAAAACACGTCCCGACCTTGCCGAGCCAGATTTGCAGTACCATTTCACTCCGGTCTACTACATCAACCATGGCTTTACCGCGCCACCGGAGCATGGCTTTACCATCGCGCCGACGCTGGTTACGCCAAAGAGTATTGGCTATCTGGCCTTACATTCGAGCGATCCTATGCAGTATCCCGCCATCCATGCCAATTATATGAGCCATGAGGAAGATCTCCGCGTCCTACTTGAGGGCGTGAAACTCGCCCGTCGTCTCGCTCACACGAAGGCCTTCGATCCATTTCGTGGCACGGAGACGTTGCCGGGGGCGCAGGTGCAGAGTGACGAAGAGCTGATTGCCTATTTGCGCAACTATACTGAAACGATCTACCATCCTGTTGGAACTTGCAAGATGGGCAGTGACAAGATGGCGGTGGTTGACGAACAACTGCGTGTGCATGGCATCGAGGGTTTGCGCGTGATTGACGCCTCGGTCATGCCAACGGTTGTCAATGGCAACACGAATGCACCCACCATCATGATTGCTGAGAAGGCTGCCGACATGATTAAAGGTGTAGTGATACGCGAGGCGCAAGAAGCGCAGGCCTCTAGCGGTCAATAAACCTTATCCACCTCAATTGTTTTGCATATATGAATGGTCGTTGATATCCTACAGGTATCAACGACCATTCATATACGTTATTGCTTCCCTACAATGGTGTCGTAAAAGAGCAGCTCAAATTCGTGGCTCAGGCGCACGGCGCGCATGATGCGCTGACGCTCCTCGGCATTGCTTGCATAGCGGGTGAGCAGGGCTTCATCAATGGGAGTGATCTGCACGCCGATGGCGTCGTGCGCTGAGAAAAACTCAACTTGTGCCGCGCTCAGGTGGTAGTTGCGCACAAGAGCGGGGCCGACGCGCAGGCAAATCTGTACGAAGATATCCTCGCTGGCACTGACCGAAGCCAGCTTTTCTCCAGGTGAGCCATAAGCGAGCATCCAGTAGAAGAAATTTGTCAGTGCCATGCAGCCCGCTAGCGGCTCGACGGCATCGAAATCAGCACGTGTGAGACCGAGAGCTTCGCCAAAGCGCAGCAAAAGCTTATAGCCGCCCACTTTTGGCAACAGTTTGCTCAAAAGGAGTTCCTGCACTTCTAGCTCAGAGACGCCCGCGATTGCTAGAGCGTCGAGCCGATATGCTTCGCGTACCAGCCACCAGTCTTGTAAGGCAAACAGGCGAAGCCGTGCAATTTCTAGCGTGCCATCTTCTATCTGCTGCCAGAGAGGATGGTATAATAAGCGTTGACGAAGAGCCAGAATATCTACTGTCAACATTGTGTCAGCAAAACTCATAAATGATTTGCTCCTTGCGAAAATTTGCTAACGATACAAAAATGCTGAAATCCCCATTGTCAGCCTTACCTCTACCCTGTATACTGGTTTTACCGCTGAATTTAGCTGTGCAGATAGAGAGAAATGCTACCAATATCTTCAGGACTTATCATACCAAAGAAGAAAGAGAGCAATACGATGAGCAATCAAATTCCCGATCCTTATTCCCAATATCAGCCTTACCAAGAGCCGCAAAACAGCCCTTACCCAGCAGATCAGGCTCCGTCGACTTCTCCTTATCCCCCATCTGAGCCAGTGCCAGCTGTACCGTACCAACAACCGCAGTATCAAGAAGCATCGTATACGAATGCTCCTTATGGTGCGCCCGCGCAGGGGCTGTATATGCCCCAGTCCCCCTATGGCTACCCTCAACAGCCAATGCCGCAAAACGATCAAGGCAGCGGGCAGGCTCTTGCAGGCCTTGTGCTGAGCATTATCAGTATGATTGCCTGGTTGTTCCCTCTTGCGGGTGTGCCGCTGGCAATTCTCGGTATCATATTTTCCGCGTTAGGCCGTCGTTCATTTTCACGCAAAACAATGGCAACAGTGGGACTGGTGCTATCGATTATTGCGCTGGTGTTGGCTCTTGGCAATGCGGCCCTCGGGGCATATCTTGTCTATCAACAACTCAGTGGCTATTAGCCGAGCCAGTGGCATCGCAATAGACATAGGGATCGATTGATCGGTCCCTACTGCTCTGTCAAACGTCATAGAGAGGATGAGCATGACACCCACAAGGGGTGTCACTACATGTTGCCACCCGACAAGACGTATGAGATGTAGTGACGCCCCTTGTGGGTGTCATGGATCGGTATGCAATCACGTTTGACAGAGCACTACGGGTTTTACGGTGTTTTATGCCTCACTGATAATGGGTTTGAGGGCGGGATAGAGCGCGCGATAGGTTGTGTATGCCTTGTGATATGCTGATGCTGTCGCTGTATCTGGTTGTGTGCGCTCTACAATGCGCACCGTCTGTGTACACGCTTCTTGCACGGAGGCATAGACGCCACTGGCGACGCCGGCCAGCAGTGCGGCTCCGAAGGCTGGTCCCTCAGTCGCGTTTGTTGTAACCAGTTCTACGCCCAGGATGTCGGCGATAATCTGTCGCCAGAGCGGACTCTTCGCTCCGCCACCTGTTGCGCGCATTTGGGTGAGTGTGAGTCCTTGTTCCTGAATGATACCTAAACAATCCTTGAGGCTAAAGGCGACGCCCTCTAAGACGGAGCGAATCAAGTAGCGACGGTCATGACTGGCGGTCAGACCAATCCAGCCGCCACGTGCATAGGGATCAAGATGTGGCGTGCGCTCACCTTGCAGATAGGGCAGGAAGATCAGGCCATCACTACCAGGAGGCACGCTAGCAGCCTCTTTAGCGAGGAGTGTGTAGGCATCCTCGCCTGTCCAACGTTCTAAGGCGCGTTCTGGCAGGCCAATATTATCGCGTACCCAGCGCAGTGAAAGGCCCGCGCCCTGTGTCACGCCCATTAAATACCAGGCGTGGGGAACGGCATGGTTAAAGGTGTGAACACGTGGCACTGGTCCCGATAGATCGACCTGTGGCGTACTGGCATAGGCTAGCACAACGCCGCTCGTGCCGATAGAGACGAGAGCCAGTCCTGGTTCAACAACGCCATTGCCGACCGCGCCACAGGCGTTGTCTGCTCCACCCCCCGCGACAGGCGTGCCAACGGGCAATCCTGTCAGGGCCGCAACCTCAGCCGTGATTGAGCCACTTACGACATCGGCGGCGACAACAGGTGGCAGCATGGAGGGTGCAACCTCGATAGCGGCCAGTACTTCTTGTGACCACACGCTGTGTTTCACGTCGAGCAGGCAGGTTCCGGCAGCATCAGAAATTTCCATCGCCATCACGCCAGTGAGAAGATAGCGAATATAATCTTTTGGTAACAGCAGGGTGCGTGCCTGTGCAAATAACTCGGGTTCATTGTCGCGCACCCAGAGCATCTTGGGAGCAGAGAAACCTGTCAAGGCCGGATTGCTGACATACTCAATAAGTTGCTTGGCTCCCACTTTTTCTGTCATCCAACGGCACTGTGCGTCACTGCGCTGGTCGGCCCAAATAATGCAGGGACGTAATACGTGCTGTTGCGCATCGAGCAGCACAACGCCGTGCATTTGTCCTGAGAGACCCACGCCGCGCACGTCAGAGGGCTGGATGCCGTGTTTGCCAGCACCTGTCAGACAGGCACGGATCGCGCTCGTGGTTGCCTGCAACCAATCGGCGGGATTCTGCTCGGCCCATCCCGCTTTGGGATGATAGAGGGGATAATCAATAAATGCATCGGCGAGGACGTGTCCATCATCTGCCGCGAAAAGGGCCGCTTTCACGCCCGTCGTGCCGAGGTCAATACCCAGGAGCGTCTGCATTGCCATTCCTTCACTTCGTACAAAAATAAAACATATACCTCTGTTGATTGTACGCCATTTTTGCTTGTTCCGAAATAGGCTAGCAGGAGAGATCACAACACTGTACATTTTCTGAGCAGAGCGCGTACAATCAGTGTGTACCGCCGCAGGTTTGCCCATGCATCACTGAAAATAAAGCCTTGCTAGCAGTTATCTTCCATACTGATCGGGTATCAGGAGATCGTCTTGCAGGTCGAGGTGGTCTCCTGTGTGTGCTATATTGTCTGCCTGCTCTGTCGTGTTGGCGAATTGATGGGTTTTTGTTTGGTGCTGTCGCTGTGGTGTTTTACGTTGTTTGACAAGCTTTTGTCCGAGTATCTCGCCTGTTATAACTGCTAGGATACCACCAGCCAGGCTGAGCAGGATGTAGAGCAGAGCGGGTAGCCAATATCCGTGTGTGAGGAGCAGGATATCGCCTAATGCCATGCTGCTGAAGGTGGTATAGGCACCCATGAAGCCAACATTGATGAAGAGACGGCGTGTGGGGCCGACGAGAAAAGTGGCATCGGCCAGCGTCGAGACGAGAGCTAGCGCGAAGGCACCTGTGATATTGATAAACAGGATATCATAGGGCCAAATTTTGCCCAGGAGACCTTGTATAAACATGCTGAGCAGATAGCGCGTGAGCGTGCCAAGAAAGCCCCCACAGGCAACTGCGAGGAGTTGTCTACGTCGTGAGAGTGTTCTGCCCATCAAAGAAGACCTCCCAGCATAACACCTAGCAATGCGGCAGCCATGCCAATCAGTGCGCTACCACCCAGATAGAACATACTACGGGCAGTGCTACCGCCGCGTGCCAGTTGCACACTTTCCCAACTCATCGTGCTAAAGGTGGTATAGCCGCCGAGGAAGCCGGTTGCCAAAACCGTTTGGGCTGCAATACTGAGGATTTTATGTGTGACGAATGCTGAAAGCAAACCAATGACGAATGCTCCTGAGACATTAATGATAAACGTTCCCCAGGGAAATTGAGAACCAGCGCGCTCGGCAACGAAACGTCCCAGCAGATAGCGTGCCAGCGCGCCGCAGGTTCCTGCCAAACCGACAAGTCCTGTCAATGTCAATGCTGAGAGTGTCATTTTGTTCTTCCCCCGTACACGATCTCGACCGGTGTCACGGTGATCGTACCACGTTGCACGAGTTGATCCAGTATGGTGAGCAGAGCTTCAATGCGCTCTTCTTGTTCGACAATCTCGACAATCAATGGGAGATTGTCAGAGATGTCGGGCAGTCGTTCGGTAGAGAGGTGATGCTCAGGACCAAAGCCCTCGATACCGCGTAGCACGGTTGCTCCCATTGCGCCGTAGTGTTGAGCCGCTTCCAGAATGGCGCGATAGAGTGGTTTGCCTCGCCATGATTCGGATTCTCCGATAAAAATACGAATGCGTTTCCCTATTTGCGTCTGTAATGCCATAGTTTCTTAACCTTCTACCAGTACACGGAGCAGGTCGGAGCGTCCGACTACGCCGATCAGTTGTCCCTGTGTATTTACGACGGGTAGCACCTTGCGGTGCATGCTAATCATTGTCTCAATAGTATCTTGTACCGAGGTTGTTTCGGTGACTGTGATAACGGCACGATTCATAATATCTGCTGCCACTGAAGCTTTGCCTTGTGGGGAATGGAGCGTGCCAGTGGCAGGGCGACGCGGCGTTGTGCGCGCCCATGCTGTGAGCATGGAGAGCAGACCAGGCCGCAACTCCTCCTGCATACGGGCCAGAATATCGACATCGCTAATAATACCTGCTACTTGTTGCTGCGCGTTCACCACAATGACGCGCTTAAAGGGTGAAAGAATCAGGGCGTCGATGACTTCAGCCAGTGGCGTTTGCTCACTGACTGTGCGTACATCGGTGCTGATATATTCAATGATGGCGCGTTGCTGTGGCGGTGTATGCGTGAGTGAGCCGCTGTGCTGCAATGGCTGCGTTGCGCTACTGGCGTGTGAACTCATCAGTGGGCTGGTGACAATTACCTGTAACAGATCGGCACGTGTCAAAATGCCCACTAAAAGGCCGTTATTCTCAACAACGGGTAGACGCCGCCGCCCCGTTTCCAGCATGATCTGTGCAGCCTCGCGAACGGATGTTGTTGGCATGACTGTGCGCACCTGGCGGTTCATCACATCCTGAGCTGTTTGCGCACTCTTACGCGCTTGTGCTAAAGGAGCGGCAACCATTTCAGCACTCTGGTTATCCAATTCGCGTGCCGTTTTGAGCAATCCGCGTCGCATAGGTAGCACGCCTGCGTTGATGAGATCGCCGGTGCTGATGATGCCGCGCAGATGGCGTTGCTGATCGACAACTGGTAAAACGCGGAACGGTGCTTCAAGGAGTAGATCAACGATTTCAGCAATAGGCGTTTCCAGGTGAACCGTTGTCACTAATGTCTCCATAACTTGACGCACGCTGAGCTTTGCTGGCAGTCCACGCCTGCGTGCATGGGTATATTTCAACACATCGACCTCGTGCAGTGTCATTAACCCACCATTGAGCATTTCCTGTAAACGTGGGAAGAGATGCTGCAAGCGTTCTGGTTGGTCAATGACTTGAATAACAATCGTGTCATCCGAGGACCAGTGCCAGCCCCCCTGCTCGTGCAGGTGCGCCCCTGCTCCATAGCCTGCAATAGCCCGTGTCGCTGTTGCACCCGCGCATCCTTGATCTCGCAATAGCTGGATAATGGCAACGTAGAGTGGTATACCTTGCCATTGGTCAGACTCACCGAGGTAAATCGTCAACGCTTGCGCCTTTCCCTGACGTAACAAACTCATGATAGACACCTCCTTGTATCAAAAGACTCGCTTGCAGTATAGCATAGAGGAAACTCGGCTACTATGTAGTACTACAACAAAAAACTTCTACTTTTCGCTAGACACATACTCTCGTGCAGCGAAAACGTAGAAGCCATTAGCCTTACGGCGATATGCGAGCTTCATCGCAAAACAGGTTATCTTTTTCTCTCGTATAGTATAGCATACCAGGAAGGCACTATGCTACTACTTTTGAATGCCAAAAAACCTCTTGTTTTTTCGATGAATAGCTGGTATATTGTTAGCGTGCTAATAATTAGTACGCTAACAATTAGCACGCTAACAGGTTAGCGTAAGGAGTGAAGATGGATACCCTCTCAAACGACAACATAGGGTACTGGTTATTCTATACACAGCGTTGCGTCGCTTATGCTTTTGCTGAGATTTTGCATCAGCATTGTAAAGAGCGTGGCAAAGCATATATCATCACACCTCCACAGTGGGGATTGCTAGCACTGTTAGTGCGACAGGATGGCTTGACGGTTGGCGCGATTAGCCATAAACGAGGTATTGATGCTCCGACTGTGACAGGGATTGTCAGGCGTTTGGAGCAGCATGGGTTAGTTGAGCGGCGGAACGCGCAAGAAGACCGCCGTATGGTACTGGTCTATCTGACGGATGAAGGGCATGATATCATGCAACATTTGCCTGAGATAGTTGAGCATACATATCAGCGCATCATGCGTGGTTTTTCAGAAGAAGAGCAACTGGAATTGATAGCGCAATTCCAGCGGATCATCGCTAATATCTCAGGCATGGGTCCAGGAGTTGGTGATCGTTTTGGCTTGTTACCAGAAAACATCATCTTTCCTAAAGATAGCTAAGAAGAGTCGTACTAGAGCAAGAAAGGATAGCGACATGAGTAAGGAAGATCTGCATAGTGCTATAAAAGCAGCGGGAGCGATGGATACCGCCATGCCAGCAATAGAGATGGTTGACCTTTGTAAAAATTTCGGCACGTTCAAAGCGGTCGATCACCTGACATTGACTGTGCGACAGGGCGAGATTTTTGGTCTGTTGGGTCCTAATGGGTCAGGAAAGACCACGACCATCAACATGATTAGCGGTTTGAGTATGCCGACGAGTGGTGTCGTGCATGTGCTGGGCTATGATGTACGCCGCAATGCGCGTGCAGTCCGACAAATTTTGGGAGCGGTCCCGCAGGAAACGGCATTGTATGAGGAATTGACAGCGTGGGCAAATATGGATTTCCATGCAGACCTGTTCGGTATTCCTGTGCGAGAGAAAAGAGAGCGTATCACGCGCATTCTGGAACTGGTGCAGTTGCTGGACCGCAAAAACTCGCGGGTCGGCACATTTTCGGGCGGCATGAAACGTCGTCTTGCCTTGGGCCGTGCGCTCTTACATGAGCCGCAGCTCGTCTATCTAGATGAGCCGACACTAGGTGTCGATGTGCAGGCGCGCCGTGTGATCTGGGATTACATTCTTTCTCTGCGTGCTCAAGGCAAGACCGTGTTGATTACGACGAACTATCTGGAAGAGGCACAGGCATTGTGTGATCGTTTGGCCATTATCGATCATGGCAAACTTATTGCAGTAGATACGCCGGATCATTTGAAACAGGAGTATGGTGGTAGTGTGATTGAGGTCGAGACAGCACAAGCAAGTGCATCAGTCGATGAAATTCGCCGTATCACGGGTGTCAAAAATGTTGTGCAGGAAAAGGCCCATCTGACAATTACGACGCAGGGCGTGCATAATGTTGTCCCACAGATCATCAATATCCTCTCGCAAGAAGGCGAACTGCGCGATCTTGCGGTTCGTGAACCCAATCTAGATGAGATTTTCTTGCGTTTGACTGGAACCGCACTACGTGACTAGGAGCAGAGCAGCATGGAGCAGTTTATATACAATCTGCGTGTCATCTGGGCATGCATGAAAAAGGATATCAAAAGTGCGTTGACAGATCGCATATTCACGATTGTCAGCATGTTCTTGCCTGTGAATTTTTTGATCTTGTTGAGTTTGTTTGTGATCAGTGGCGGCCAAGCTCCTACGGCGGTGGTGATGCAGGATACGGGACCATATGCGCAGCAGTTTTATAATGCGATGGCGCATGCACATTCGTTTATCTTGCAAAAAATGAGTCTATCGGATGCCACGCAAGCAATTCATACCGGCCATATTGTGGCTGTGGTGGTCATTCCGGCAGATTTTGACCAACGCATGGCGAATCAGCAGCCTGTGCAGATTGATGTGACGATTAACAACCTGAATACCGATTTCACGAATGATATTCGCCGTGCTGTACCGCTCTCTATCACGACATTTTATGCGAATGCTTTTCCGCATGTCGTGACCGTGATCCCGCAAGAAATCGATTCATATGTGCATGATACTGATTATATTCCTTATCTGACGGTGTCCATCTTGGTCATTGCTTTGATGATTAGTGGTCTGGTGCAGGCTGGAACGGCGGCAGCGCGTGAGTGGGAGAAAGCCACGATGAAAGAATTGTTGCTGTCACCTGCGAGCCGTTGGGCAATTGTGGTGGGCAAGATGGCGGGAGCATTGGTGATGAGTCTGGCCTCGGTCATCGTTGTACTCGCGTTGCTGATCTTTATTGTAGGCGTCTGGCCAGCCCATTGGGGTGAAGTGATTGGCTATACGTTGTTGACTGTCCTCATCTTTATCGCGATAGGTACGATTCTTGGCACCCTGATTAAACAGTGGCAGGCGTTTATTGCTCTGGCATTTGGTGTAACCATTCCATTGTTCTTTTTGAGTGGTGCTTTTGGTCCAATCTCGTTCAATGTGCCAGCAATTCAGGTACTTGCGCAACTCTTTCCCGTCTACTATGCGATTGTTTTACAGCAACACGCCTTTCATAACTTTATCCTGAATACTTATGGCATTGGTACCAATGTGCTGATCTTGGTTGCTTATGCGCTTGGTTTGGTGCTGGTAGCGGCTTGGGTATTGCGTCGTAGTGTCGTTGCGAACTGATAGGTTGCTGACTGTGAGAGAGGAAAATACGATGAAAACCACACCTTTCCGAATAATTTGGGCTATTCTCAAAAAAGACCTGGCGATCTGGCTGCGGAATGGGCGCAATATTGCGGCAACTGTACTTCCACCACTGGCTTTTCTGTTAGTGCAGGCACTGGGGGCGGCTGCGGTTGGACGTAGTCCAGTAGCCTTAGTGACGCTCGATCATGGTGCACAAGGGCAACGTATGCAGCAGATTTTTCAGCAGGCCGATGTGTTTCGTATTACTGATGCGACGCCGGCACAAGCTGAGCAGTTGTTTCGCGGTGTACAGGTGATTGCCATTATCACTATCCCCGCTGATTTTACGGCACGTATTGAGCGACACGACTCTTCGCCTGTGATCGTGCAAGTGAATAACCTCAACCTGGATTTTACCAATGATGTGCGCCGCTCGGTTCCTGATGCAATCACACAATTCTATCAGGCGCAAGGCAGTAGTAGCCCTATTCTGGTGACAATGCACCAACAAAACTTGCGCCAACGCGATATCCAGCTTTTTCAGTATAGTGTGTTACCAACGATTGTTTTGTTATTGACGTTATCGGGTCTGGTCACGAGTAGCATTGCTACGGCACGTGAATGGGAGACACGCACGGTTAAAGAGATGTTGCTTGCGCCTATCTCGTATACGGAGATGATCGTGGGTAAAGTCCTGGCCGGTTTTGTGACGACATTTGGACTAGGCCTGTTGATTTTCCTACTGGCAACGCTGCTCGGCTGGATACAACCAGAAGGCATCTACTGGCTTACGAGCCTGTTGATTATAGGACTGATTGCACTCTTTAGCACTGGGCTTGGCGTAGCGATGGGAGCGGCTCTGCAAAAGACACAACCGGCCATCGCCATTTCGATCAATGTGGCTATCTATCTGTTCTTCCTCGCGGGGGGCATTGGCGTACTCGCTTTTGAGCCGCTTTGGTTGCAAAACCTGGCGAGTTTTGTGCCACTGACGTATGGCATTCATGCTCTGGAGCAGGCGGTATTCTACAGTGCTTCTGACCAGTTTGGCCGTGATGTGCTGGTGCTGGCACTCTGCGCCCTGGCAGCGTTGGGCTTGGGCACGCTTTCCATGCGACGCGGCATTGCCAGCTAACGTCAGTGAATTTAATTGGGCAATCCTCTGGGTTTAGCGCGACGGCGTGCCTTCTGTGCCTCTTGGGGATTGCCCAGTGTTTCATAGATATCGGCTTTCAGTATCCAGGCACGGGTATAGCCTTTATCCATTTCCGTTGCTTCATTGAGGGCGTCCAGGGCAGCACGATTGTGGCCCTGGCGAATGAGAGCCTCGGCCTTATTACACCAGGCGACGGCATTGCGTGGATTGATTAGTAGGGCACGGGTATAGGCTTCGACCGCTCCTGCGAAATCGTGTAGATTTGAGCGTGCATTGCCCATGCCATTCCATGCTTGAAAACTGCGTGTATCATAGGCTAATGCCTGTTCATATGAATGCAATGCCTCAGCAAACAGGTTCATATTGAGTTGAGCATCCCCTTTGCCGTTCCAGGCCGCAACATATTCCGTATCAAGGCTCAAGGCGCGTTCAAAATGTACCAGGGCTTGTTGAGAACGTTGCAGGCGGTGGAGTGCCAGGCCCGCGCTTACCCAACCGACAACGCTCTCTGGGTCAATTTCTATGGCACGCTGGTAGGCATCCAGGGCTTTGCGATAATTGCCCTGATTGTAGAGGGCAGTGCCCTTGCCATGCCAGGCGTGGAAATTCTCAGGGTCTATGCGCAACGCTTCTTCATAGGCCTGAAGAGCCTGTGAATAGTGTTGTTGTTTTAGATATTGATCGCCATCGCGGCATTTTTCGCGCACGCTGCTGGTGCTATTGCGCGGTGGTGTATAGCCGTCAGCGGGCGTGTTTTTCCCGTTACCCGTCAGATTGGCTGGTTGTACAGAATTTGTGACACTGACACGTCTGACATGGGGCGGAGCTACAAAACGCTCTTCCACGAGTGGCGTGCGTGGTGGCACTGGCATTTTGGCAGTTGAGATGGAGACGGGGCGACAAGCCACGTCGAAGGCATGCATGAACTCCAGCATATCGCTATAGCGTTCTTCAGGACGTGGTGAGAGGGCACGCAACACGACCGTATCGAGCGATGTAGGCAAATCAGTATTTAATGATGAAGGAGATGGGATGACCCCCCCTTGTGGATCGAGAGGATGATAGCCGGTCAGCATCTCAAAGAGAACAACCGCACAGCCATACTGATCGCTACGCGGATCGACAATCCCTGAAGTTTGTTCGGGGGCCATGTAGCCGATAGTGCCACGTACCGTGATGGTTTTGCCGACGCGCGCGCCCGGTTCTAAAGCACGTGCGATGCCAAAGTCGGTGATAACCAGGCGGTAGTCCTCCTGGTGCAATAAAATATTTTCAGGCTTGATATCGCGGTGAATAACTGGGCGCGAGCGCGTATGGGCGTAGTAGAGAGCCTGCGCCAGTTGATGGAAATTTTGAATAGTTTCGTTTGCAGGGAGTGGGCCGTCAGCCTGTGTAAGACGTGTGCGTAGAGAGCCAGCCGTGTAGAGTGGCATCACAAGGAATACACTCGGTCCGTCTTTGCCATAATCGAGTACAGGTACAATATTTGGATGGTCGAGCGCGGCTGCAATACGCGCTTCACGTAGAAAATGATCGCGCTCAATATAGGTTGTTTTACTAGGTAACAGCACTTTGATTGCAATGTGGCGCGAGAGATTCTGGTCTATTCCACGAAATACCGCTGCATAGCCACCTTTACTAATTAGTGCCTCCACAATATAGCGTCCTGCTAAAGCTGTGTCCAGTAATGGTAGCGCACATGCTCGACAAAACAAATCGCTGTCCCGATTGTCGTATCCACAGTCAATGAGATCGGCGCAGCGTCGCATTCCCTCCTCCGAGTCATAGGGACATTCTGATGGATGTCCAGCCCTGTCATGCATTGCTCTTGGTGTATAGGATAGAGCATGATGTATGATGATAGCGTAAAGTGCTTTCGATGTGTTCGTAATATGGCACTATTGCATAGCTAACATCGTTGGCTATGCTCCAACGTGGCGTGCTTGTTCCTCTAGCGTGCGCGCCCATTCTTGACAAGAGAGAGCCTCCTGTTTTCTCCCCAACTTTTCCAGCACCACCGCTTTATTGTACCAAGCATCAGGCTCTTCTGGCGCGAAAGAGGTGGCCTGGTCGAGTGCTGCTAGTGCCTCATCCAGGTGGCCCAGGGCAAAGAGCGAGAGTCCTTTGTTATTCCATGCTGCAATATAGTGGATGTCGACTGCCAGCGCGCGATCAAAAGCTAACAATGCTTCTTCATCGCGTTGTAACTCGTGCAATAAACTCCCCTTATTATACCAGGCAGAAGAGAGACCGCCATCATATTGCAAAGCATGATCGTAGGATTCTAATGCATCCTCGTACATACGGAGCGCAGCTAAAACATTCCCTCGATTATACCACGCGCTGGCTAGTGTCGCATCAAATACCAGAGCTTGATCGTAAGCCACTAAAGCTTCGGCGAAACGGCGCAGATCGCGTAGATCGTTGGCTTTGTCAAACCAAACGGTCGCATTGTTTGGAGCAAGCTGAAGGGCTTGCTCATGAATGATGAGAGCCTTTTCCGGCGTTTTCATGCGTCTGAGAATGTTCCCCTGTGTGTCCAGGAGAGCGGGGTTTTTGCTGTCTAATTCAAGGGCGCGATGAATGGCAATCAGTGCTTCATCGTAGCGATGGAGGATATAGAGCGTATCGCTCATGGCTTGCCAGATAACACTTTGGCCCGAGTCAAGCAATAACGCACGATCAAAGGCTAGGAGGGCCTCCTGTGGCTGGTTTTGCTCGGCCAGTGCCATGCCACGCCCACTCCAAGCATAGACAAAATTGGCATCATAGGCTAGTGCGCGTTCATAACACTGCATTTCTTCGTCGGGACGGTGGAGGGCGCGTAATACGCTGGCTCGCGCTGTCCACAGTTCGGGGGCATTGGGCTGGAGTGTGAGCGCGTAATCGTATGCCTGTAATGCCTCTTCAGGACGTTCCAGATGTAAAAGCGTTGCCCCTTTTCCACTCCAGCCATCAACAGAAGTGGCATGTTGCTGGATGGTCTGCTCGTATGCGGCTAATGCGGCTGTATAATAGCCACGTTCATAGGCTAGATTTCCTTCGGCTAGCCAATCGTGCGCTACTGGCTGTGGTGTTTCGGCCAGGGTAAGTGGCGTCGGTGTCTTGGGCGCGACCTTTGGTGTGACGGGTGCTGGTATGGCGATACGCAATTGCGTTTGCATATCCTCGTCATTATTCTCTGCATCTTCCTGTGCCGACCGGGCCGAGAAAATAGTATTTCCAACACGTGCGACAATACGAGAAGTTGCTAATCTTTCCTGCAAGTCATATTCTGACTTGACAAAAAAGGCAACAGGCCCATCCTGTCCATAGTCGGTGACACGAATACTACCAGCTTCATGAATACCCGCTGAAAGCGAGATCGCCAGCTCTGCATCCTGCAAAAAATTTTCGCGCTCTTCCGCGCTGGTTTCAGCTGGGATGGCTGCACGTACCATCACCGAAACATTGCCATGACGATCTACTGCTCGTAACGTCACTGTCTTGCGGTCTTTACCTGTCAAACCGAGTATTTCGTAGCGCGTTTTCAAAAAAGCACCTTTGAGTGGTATGCCGCAGCGTGCGCAAAAACGCGCTCGCTCTCTATTTTGTGTGCCACAGTCCTCTAAATCCAAACACTGCCCCATGGCGCTTCATCCTCCCAATCCAAGCACAGCAAGCTGTGTGCTTCTGGTTGTTAATGTCCTTACTGTAGCTAAAATGCCACTACTTTGTCAATAGAGTTGTTCGTCATTGTATACGTATTGAAAATGAAAAAAATTCATATATCACCATTGTGATTGTGGCTATGTCTACAAAAACGTACATCAACGCGTTTTTGCCAGTGAAAAATGCCAGGAGGATAAAAACGACTTGTTTTCGTGTTATGCGCAGCAAGTGCGTCGTTTGGAAGATTGTGCTAGCGAAGTGGTGGGTTCACGTAATGATCCACGCTCATCCATAAACTACGGCTATGCCGGAAAAAGAGCAGGGGCAATATAATTGGTAGAGGGCTACCAAGTAGTAAAAGCGGCACAAACGGAATACTGGGGTTCATACCAGCTGCAATCGAGAATGGAACAACAGCCGCCGCTACGATTAATTCGCTGGTCACGAGATTGATCGCCATCGCACTGCTGAAGTATCCTTCTTCCCGTTCGTAGGTAAAATGGCAGACAGGGCATTGTTCGTACATCGTAAAGCCTTTTTTGAACAGTTTTCCTTGCCCACAGATGGGACATCGTAACCGTAAACCTCTGCCAATCAACGTCCATACTCTATTCATGTGTTGCTCGCCATGCCGTAAAAATAAAAAACAATTTTTATGTGTCACCGTTTTTATTGTAGCACGCGAGAGCTAGTCCAGACTATGTTACTAGCGGTTCTCGCGCAGCTTCTCGGCCTTCTGAGTAGCGTAAAGCGGGTGAGGGCACGAAAGATGGAGAGTGGCGCAATGAAAATGAGAAAACGTGGTTATAAAAATCTGATGGGTGCTATAATTACAAAAGCAGAGGAGATCAGCGATAGGACTTTTGGCTTATTGATCTTCTAAAACTCTTACAGAGGATGATGAATATGACGACATACAAAGACGTGTTTGGAGCGCGTTCAACCATTGCAGGCGTGAATGACCCCGTTGCATATTATCGGTTGGGTGCGTTGACAGAGCAGGGAATGCAAGGAGTTGACCGTCTCCCGTATACGGTGAAAATTCTGTTAGAGAATCTCTTACGTCATGTAGATGGTGAATTAGTCACGGTGGAGCATGTACAGTCGTTGGCTGCCTGGAAACCGGGGCAAGCGGCAACTGTGGAGGCCGAGTATCCATTTATGCCGGGGCGTGTGCTGCTACAAGACTTTACGGGTGTACCAGCGGTCGCGGACCTGGCGGCGATGCGTTCGGCAGTTGCGCGTATTGGGGGCGATCCCCAGAAGATCAATCCGCTTGTTCCCGCTGATCTGGTTATTGACCATTCTGTACAAGTGGATACTTTTGGTTCGACGCTTGCCTTTGGTCATAATGTTGAGCGTGAGTATGAGCGTAACAGCGAGCGTTATGCGCTTTTGCGTTGGGGCCAGCAGGCGTTTAGTAATTTCCGTGTGGTTCCACCAGGGACGGGTATTGTACACCAGGTCAACCTGGAATATCTGGCTTCTGTTGTGATGACGAAGCAAGAGCGTGGCGAAACGCTTTTGTATCCTGATACGCTGGTTGGTACAGACTCGCATACAACGATGATTAATGGTCTTGGTGTGCTTGGCTGGGGTGTTGGGGGTATTGAAGCCGAGGCCGTGCTGTTGGGACAACCATTATATTTGTTGACGCCAGAAGTCATTGGTATGCGTCTGGTTGGCACATTACCTGAGGGGACAACCGCTACCGATCTGGTTTTGACCGTTACGCAGATTTTGCGCAAGCGTGGTGTCGTTGCCAAGTTTGTTGAATTTACTGGCCCCGGCCTGAGCAGTTTGCCACTGGCTGATCGTGCGACTATTGCCAATATGTCGCCGGAGTTTGGTGCGACCTCGACACTCTTCCCTGTTGATGCAGAGACATTACGCTACTTGCGCGATACCGGTCGCGCTGCCAAGCAGGTTGATCTGGTTGAACGTTATGCCAAAGAACAAGGATTGTTCCGCACCGATAGCACGCCGGAGCCACACTTTGACGACCTGATTGAACTCAATCTGGCTAGCATTGAGCCAAGCCTGGCTGGGCCACGTCGTCCGCAAGACCGTGTGTCGATGAAGAATCTCGGTCAGGTTTTCCGCTCAGCTTATGCTGATCGTTTTAAGGCCGCAAGCGGCAGCACGCCCAATGGGCATACGCAACCTAAAACAGACGATATCATGGTCGAAGTTGCTGGCGTGCAGTCGCACATGAATAATGGTTCTGTGGCGATTGCTGCGATCACCAGCTGTACCAATACGTCGAATCCCTCCGTGATGATTGCGGCTGGTCTTGTCGCGAAGCACGCGGTAGAACGTGGTCTCTCGGTAGATCCGACTGTAAAGACCAGTCTAGCTCCTGGTTCACGTGCCGTGATTGATTATCTGAACAACGCAGACCTGGTGTCGTATCTAGAGGCGTTGCGTTTCCATCTAGTTGGCTTTGGTTGTACGACTTGTATCGGCAATAGCGGCCCTCTTCCAGAGGCGGTAGCTGAGGCCGTGCAGGAGCATGATCTGGTGGTTGCGGCTGTGTTGAGCGGCAACCGCAACTTTGAAGGACGCATTCATCCGCAGGTGCGTGCTAGTTTCCTGGCCTCACCGCCGCTGGTGGTTGCCTATGCCCTGGCAGGTACCGTTGATATTGACCTGACGAGCGATCCGCTTGGTACTGATGTGAATGGCGATAAGGTGTACCTACGCGACATCTGGCCCACACAGCAAGAGGTACGTGATGCTGTGATGAAAGCGGTTACTCCCGAGGTTTTTGCCAAGAACTATGCGAGTGTGTTTGAGGGTGACGAACGTTGGCGTGCGCTCTCCAACTCGACAGGACCGCTTTTCAACTGGGAGGCCAGTTCGACTTATATTCAAGAGCCGCCCTTCTTCCTAGGCATGGCTCCTGAACCAGAGGCGGTCAAAGATATTCACGGAGCGCGTGTGCTGGCTGTGCTGGATGACTCGATTACGACCGACCATATCTCTCCGGCTGGCAGTTTCTCAGCTACCAGTCCCGCCGGACGCTATCTGATCGAGCATGGTGTAGAGAAGCGCGATTTCAATACCTATGGGGCGCGCCGTGGTAATCACGAGGTGATGGTACGTGGCACGTTTGGCAATATTCGCCTGCGCAACCGTCTGGTTCCAGGCAAAGAAGGCTACTATACCGTTCATCTGCCAGATGGTATAGAGACCACAATTTACGAAGCCTCGGAGCAGTACATCAAGGAAGGTGTGCCGCTGGTGGTGATCGCGGGTAAAGAATATGGCTCCGGCAGCTCGCGTGACTGGGCGGCAAAAGGACCCAAATTGCTGGGTATTGAGGCGGCGATTGCTGAGAGCTTCGAGCGTATTCATCGTAGTAACCTGGTCGGTATGGGCATTCTGCCCTTGCAATTTAAGGCCGGCGAGAGCAAAGAATCGCTGGGTTTGACGGGCCATGAGGTCTACGATATCGTCGGATTGGAGCAGGGATTAAAACCACATCAGGAAGTGACGGTGAAAGTGACACGTGAGGATGGTTCAACCTTCTCGTTCCAGACAACAGCGCGGCTCGATAGCCCAATCGATGTCGTCTACTATCAGAATGGCGGCATTTTGCAGACCGTGTTGCGCAAGCTGTTGAAAGACTAGGGTGTGCGTGAGGATGCGCAGCATGGTTACGATTATGTCGTGACCATGCTGCTTTTTTATGAAAAAAACTTAGACTTTTTCGATTTCAACAAGCTGTTCTAGTTCCACGCTGTGTGCATCCAGGCGTAAGACCTGGCAGGCCGATGCAGGGAAGACAATGGAAACGGCCTGCCCGATGTCATAGCCGCGAGCTTGTTGGCTGGGAACATCAGCGATGAGCGTTGTGCCTTCGTCACTGCGGATATGGAAGCGTGTGAAAGGTCCCAGGAAGGTGCGTAGTTCGATACGTCCAGGCAGCAGATTTTGCGGACCCTCAACGAGCGTTTCGTCGTAATTATTGTTCTCGTGACGCAATGAAACCTCTTCGGGACGAATAATGACCAGGACTTGTTCTTCAGCCTGAAGTGTGGCCTGAGATGGCACATAGAGTGTGTAGTTATGTGTGCGGCAGCGGCCCTCTTGTGGTGAAGTTAGCACGGCCTTGAATTGGTTGCTGTTGCCGACAAAAGTAGCCGCGAAGATTGTGTGCGGGTTGCTGTAAATCTCTTCAGGGCGATCAAGTTGCTCGATTTTGCCTTTTGCCATGACTGCAATGCGATCAGAGATAGCCAGAGCCTCTTCTTGATCGTGCGTGACGTAAATCGCGGTCATTTTGAGTTGCTGCTGAATGCGGCGAATTTCATTGCGCAGGGAGACGCGCACTTTGGCGTCAAGGGCCGAGAGCGGTTCGTCAAGCAACAATACTTTTGGTTCAACAGCCAGGGCGCGTGCCAGTGCGATGCGCTGCTGTTGTCCGCCGGAGAGTTGATGAGGGAAGCGGCGGCCCATTTCTGTCAGTCCGACCAGTTCGAGCAATTCCGCGCAACGGCGGGTAATGTGCTCTTTGGGCAAGCGTTTAATCTCCATGCCAAAGGCAATATTTTGCTCAGCGGTCATATGTGGGAAGAGGGCGTAAGATTGAAAGACCATGCCCATTGGGCGTTTACTGGCTTGGCGTGTGGTGATATCCTCTTCATCCAGCAGAATAGTTCCGGTGCTGGGAGTTTCAAACCCGGCGATCATGCGCAAAATGGTGGTTTTGCCACAGCCACTGGGACCGAGCAAGGTTAGAAATTCGCCTTGATTGATAGAAAGCGAGATCTGATCGACGGCTGCAACCGAGCCGAAATACTTGCTGATGTTGCTCAGTTCAAGAAATGCCATAAAAATGCTCCTTGCCTATTTGGCTGCCGTAAGTTCAAGTTGTTGGTTAGGTCTGCGGCGCACGAGCAGAATGATCGCCAGCACACAGAGCAGGGTGAGGATGAAACTCAGGATTGAAAGTGAGGCAGCTTCGTGGGCGTCACTCTGGCCGATGCCATCCAGGTAGATCGGAAATGTGAAAATGCCGGCGAGCGAGGCGAGCGTGAATTCACCCATTGACGTTGAGAAGGTGAGCAGGGCGGCACTGATAAGACCGGGCCAGATATTGGGCAGAATGATCGTCAAGAATGTTTTCCACCAACCGCTGCCCAGGCTATAAGCCGCTTCCGTCAAGACTTGTGTATTAATGGCGCGCAGGCTGTTATCAATAGGGCGATAAACGTAAGGCAATGCCACAATGACATAGGCGCAGACGAGCAGTTGAGGAGTATTGACGATATTGAATGGCTGATTGCTTAACAGTGGTACAAGCCCCAATGACAAGATATTGATGAACATATTGGAACTACCATAGACTTCTAGCAGACCCAGTGACATGATAATCGGTGGGACTGCGAAGGGAACCAGCGAGAGAAATTCAAGCAAGGGGCGCGCTTTGGGCAGGCGCATCTGCATCCAATAGACGGTCGGCGTAACAAGGACAACGCTGAGGACTGTCGCCGTTAAGGAGAGTTCGAGCGAGAGGATCAAGGTCTGACAGAAATTTTTATCGCTGAAAATTTGCAGGTAGGTATGAAAGTCCAGGCTGTTGCCATTTGAGAGACCGAAGGCTAACGTTGCCCCGAGCGGAATAAGCAGGTAGATAATCACAAGTGAGAGAAAGATTTTGTCAAACCCGAAGGAACGCGAGTTTTTCTGGCGTACCATGCTCATATGTATTACCTTCCTTGCCAGGCGTTGACGCGCCGTAACATTGTGGTATAGAGGGTGACGGAGATCAGTAGCACGAGAATCATGCCAACTGCTAACGCGTTGCCCAGACCGACATCCATACTCACGTTGCCTGCTACGACAAAACTAATCAGAATAGTCACGAGGTTGATATTGCCTTGTGCCAAAGCATAGGCAGTTGCAAAGGCCCCAAACGAATTGGCAAAGAGGAGCATTGCTGCCGCAATCAAGGATGGCAGCAGTACAGGGAGAGCGACCCGTCGCCAGTAGGTGAAATTGGATGCACCAAGGTTTGTTGCTGCTTCTCGCCATTCGGGGCGCAACGCGCTCATGGCGGGCACGGTCACTAAGATCATCAGAGGGAGCTGAAAATAGGTGTAGGCCATGACCAGTCCCCAAAAGCTGTAAATGCTGAAGCCTAGGTCATAGAGGCTGATATGAAACCAGTTGTGCAGCAACACCGTAATAAAGCCAGTCACGCCGAGGGTGGAAATAAAGGCAAAGGCCAGCGGGACACCCGCGAAATTGGCGGCGATACTGGAGAAACCGATCAAGAAATTGCGTAGCCAGCTTGCCTTCAGCGAGTAGACACCATACGAAGCAAAGAAGCCTACTACAGAGCCAATCAGGGCTGTGACCAGGGACAACGTGACGCTATTCTGGAAAGCATGCAAGTTGCTAGCTTGTGAGAAGACGCGCTGAAAATTATTGAATGTGAGCGCATTTGTATTGCTATCAAGAAAGCTGCCTTGAATAAGAATGATGGCGGGCAGAAGCTCGAAGAGCAGGCAAAAAAGCAGAAAAGGAGCTAATCCGAGCCAACTCACCAGTATATCGGTTCTGCTGGCTGAGCGTGGACGTGCCGCCTTTGCTCGTGTCTGAGTAGATGCAGGCGGTGCAGTTGTGCCCGCCGCTGGAAGTTGCATCAGATATCCTCCGTATAGCATAGATGGGCGCGATCACTCGCGCCCATCGAGTAGAGAGAACAGGCATGAGATTTGTAGATCATGCCTGCCTCTTGTTTTACAAGTAGAATGGACTACTGCCCGAGTACCTGTGTTTGCCAGTTCTGCGACAACGTGTTTGCCGCTGTGCTCAGTTGGGTCAGATCGGTGACGAACTTGACATTGGCATACTGCTCGGCATTTGGCAGCTTGGCAGCCAGGTCTGCGGGAACCTTACCAGCGGCAACTAATGCCTGGTAGCGAGCAGGGTGTGCATAGCCTTTCAGGTAGTAGAGCTGGCCTTCGTCAGAGTAGATGTACTCGATCCACAGACGCGCCGCGAATGGATGAGGAGCGGTCTTATTGATGACCGAGACGTAAGGTCCAGCGATCGAGCCATCAGAAGGAATAACGACTTGCAGGTTGGGTTTGCCTGCCAGCGAGTCGCGGAAGCCGAGACCCAGGTAGTCCCACATGATGGCGATAGCCACTTCACCTTTGCTGATATTGGCAATATTAGAGCGTGCAGAAGTGAAATTGCCTTTTTTCTTCAGCTGGACGAAATAGTCGATGCCAGGCTGAATATCAGCGGTACTCCCACTCATTGCCAGGGCAGCGGAGTAGACAGCAATGAAGGCGTCATTGGCCTGACGGGGATCGCCGTCGATACCAACCATGTTTTTATAGTTACCGGAAAGCAACTCTTTGAACGAGGTTGGGACGGTCTTAACCAGATCGGTATTGACGATAAATGCCTGCGTTCCCCAGTATTCCGTACACCAGTAGCCATTGGGGTCCTTAAGATTGTCAGGAATATCGGCCCAAGTTGACTGTTTGTAAGGAGTGATAAGTCCCTGTGCGATCGCCTCTGGCCCGAATTTGAAGCCGACATCACCAATATCACCGTGGGGGTGGTGGATAGAGTTTTTGAATACCTCAAGCTCCTGCGCGGAAGAATATTCAGCTTCGGCCTGATAGGCAACTGGGACATACTTGGAAGCATAGCCTGCCAAGATGTCTTTGTAGTCAGCCCATTCTGGTGGAATACCGATGGCCTGAAGCTGGCCTTCTTTTTTGGCATTGGCGATCAATGTTTGCATATCAATCGGCCCTGCCATGTTGGCAGTAGGCGTAGCTGCACCTGTGCTACCAGTGCTGCTGCCACATGCCTCTAAAAACGAGGTGAGCGCGGCGGTAGAGACACCAACAGCCCCCGCACGACGAAGAAAATCACGACGGCTCTGAGAACCGAGGGCATTTTGAAATAGTTCCTGCATGCTCATGATTAAGAGAATACCTCCGTGTACTGGATGGACACCAATATATACAGTGGTACACGCCCTGTATAGAGATGTACGAGCCTTCTGGATGAAGGAGTACAGGTCCATCGTTATGATAAGCCTACAGGTAGATGCAGAGGATGCAGAGATGTGTTTGATGTCGCTCATACGCAACATCTTGTACGAAGTGTACCGGGCTGGCTGATACAGAGCAATGTGTATTATGTATATA